>ERZ1023701.33-NODE-33-length-53330-cov-39.411656_pt1 | contig 53330 bp, 47 predicted proteins | sample MGYA00380350_ERZ1023701 | MGnify/ENA primary metagenome ERZ1023701 (study PRJEB33179, sample SAMN07449025) | human gut metagenome | biome: Human-gut; feature: Human associated habitat; material: Faeces | host: Homo sapiens | place: India:Kasaragod | collected... | reverse complement strand
ATTCACATTCGCCCCCTTCGGGGACGGTAGAATGCTACTTGCGAAACTTCAGTAAAAAAGAAAATAAAGGTTTAAAGATAAAATCAAGAAATTATGGCAAAGAAAGATCCTACAGATTTGACGGTAGAAGAGAAGTTGAAGACTCTCTACCAGCTTCAGGTAACCTTGTCAGGCATTGACGAGAATCGTGAGTTGAGAGGCGAGCTTCCTCTCGAGGTTCAGGACCTGGAAGACGACATTGCAGGTCTCACCACCCGCATCGAGAACATCCAGCGCGAGATTGAGCAGTTCGACCACGCAGTGGCTCAGAAGCAGGCAGAGATTGCTGATGCCCAGGCTAGCCTGGAGCGCTATCACAGCCAGCTGGAGACCGTGAGCAACAACCGTGAGTACGACACTCTGAGCAAGGAAATCGAGTTCCAGGAGCTGGAAATCGAGCTTTGCAACAAGAAGATTCGCGAGGGCTTGGCAAAGATGCGTGAGCGTGAGTACGACCTTCACAAGGCTGAGGAGCAGAAGGCCGACCGTGAGCACGGATTGGTTGAGAAGCGTTCTGAGCTTGAGGACATCATGGCAGAGACCCGCGAAGAGGAGGAGCGCCTTACAGAGAAGGCTCTTGAGCTTGAGAAGAAGATTGAGCCACGTCTGCTCGCCAGCTTCAAGCGCATCCGCAAGGGTGCCCGCAACGGACTGGGCATCGTATACGTGCAGCGTGATGCCTGTGGTGGTTGCTTCAACAAGATTCCACCTCAGCGCCAGTTGGATATCAAGATGCACAAGAAGATTATCCCTTGTGAGTATTGCGGCCGTATCCTCATCGACCCAGAGTTGGCAGGTGTAAAGATTGAGACTCCAGCCGCAGAGGAGAAGCCAAAGCGCAAGCGCATCTCTCGCCGCAAGAAGGCAGAGGATGGAGAATAATATTCTGAATAAGAAGATAAATATATAAAAAAAGAGGGTGTGTCATAAGTTCATGACACACCCTCTTTTTTTTCTACAACTTTTTTAACTCATGCAGCTCGTGACTCCGAGCGAAGTGGCTACGGCAGTCAGGATAGAGATTAAAATCTGAATAACAGTCTTCCATGTTTCCTTCTTCATAGGCAGTTCTTTTTAGTGATTAGTGATTAATGATTGGTGATTAATTTTTTTCGAGATGTGATAGGATGAAAGAGTAGCCCCCGAAGGGGCTTGCTCTAGATAGTTACGTCAGTAGAATCGCCGTCGCCCTTGTCGCCCTTGTCGCCTCCGCCGGTAGAACCCTGGTCGGTTCCGCCACCCTGGCTGGTGTTGCCGCCCGAGGTTCCGCCGCCACCCTGGGTGTTGTCGCTGCCACCGCCGTTGGTTCCACCACCAGTGGTTCCGCCATCGGTCTCTTCGCCGCCACGGGCGTCGTAGGCAGTAATCTTGCAGAGCTTCTTCAGCTCGCTGTTACTCCAGTTCTTGGTATTTTTTACCAACAGATGGATGCCCTCCACGCTTGCCGAAGTAACCTTGTCTCTGCTCACCTCACCGCGTGAACTCATGCCGATGGAGAAGAGGCCCAGGTCGCCCAGACGCACGCTCTTGCCGTCGAGGATAAGCTCCTTCAGGCAGTCGAGCATATCCATCATCACGCCGTGAACGGTGCCGCGGCTGTAAGGCGAGTTGTGGGATGAAATGTGATCCACGAACTCCTCGAAGTTCATCTCTCTGTCGGTCACCACGGTGGCATACCAGAGTTCCTTACCAGCGTTCTCACCCGTCTGAGGGGTACGCTTTACTTTACGATACTTAATGTTTCCTTGTCCCATAAGCTTTTTAGTGATTAATGATTAGTGATTAATGATTATTGTTCTCTTTGTCATCAGCAGAATCCCCGAAAGAATCCTATGGCTCCCTTAACTGGTCATCAGCAGCCTTTCTTCTGAATGACGATGCAAAGGTACGGCTTTTTTCCGGAACCACCAAATTTCGGGTGGCGATAAGGGTCGATTTTCTGCAGCCCCTGATTCCGAATTTCGTTAATAAAGCTAACTCATATTTTAGCAAGAAAGAGAACATAGTTTTGCTGAGGGAAAAACCATGAGTTCTCACCTCAAACAATCACAATAACAGTTATCACAGTTTTTCAAACCACTTTTCCAAATCTCAACCAAAAACTAACTATAGATATAATATATAATATTTATATTATATATTATATCTATAGTTAAAAGAATTAACAATTCTACTTTCGGTATAGAATGCCCTTTAAAAAACTGTGATAACTGTTATTGTGATAGCTTGTTTTTGCTTGCATCTGATGTTTCCAGAATACGAATGAAAAATAAGATTGTAAAACTCTTTTTGATAATATGCTTTGGCTCATGATATTTTTAATGGGATTTTTCTCCCTTTTTTCTTGCATGTTTCAAAATAAAAGCGTAATTTTGCGGTAGCATTTAAAAATAGAACCGTATCATTTTAAAACAGAAAGGTTATGAAGTACTTAGACCCTAAGGCAGACCTTACGTTCAAGAAGATATTCGGCAATCATCCTAAAAGACTGATCAGCCTCCTGAACGCCCTTCTGCCACTCAGCGAAGAAGAGCAGATACACGAGATAGAGTATCTGCCAACGGAACTTGTGCCCGAACTGGAAGGTCACAAGAATACGATAGTAGATGTGCTCTGCACTGATGCCAGAGAAAGGAAATTTTGCGTAGAGATGCAGATGGAATGGTCTAACGCTTTCAAGCAGCGAGTACTGTTCAATGCCTCCAAGCTCTACGTGAGTCAGGCGATGAAGCGCGAGAAATACAGCGATCTGCAACCGGTATATTCCCTGAATCTTGTGAATGACATCTTCGAGCGTGATACTCCTGAATTCATCCATAACTATCGCATCGTGCACGACAAGGACAGCAACAAGGTAATCGAAGGTCTGCATTTCACCTTCATAGAACTTCCTAAGTTCACTCCTCATTCTATCTCCGACAAGCGCATGATGGTATTGTGGCTCCGTTTCCTGACGGAAATCAATGCCAATACGCAGGAGGTTCCTTCCGATCTGCTTCGTGACCCGGAGATAGGAAAAGCCGTAGAGGAGTTGAAGATTTCCGGCTTTACAGATGCCGAACTCAGAGCCTACGACAAATTCTGGGATTCTGTAAGGGTAGAGAAGACCCTTCAGTACGATAGCTATCAGCAAGGCATGGCAAAAGGCATGGAAGAAGGCATGGCAAAAGGCGAAGAAGTAGGCAAAAGCCAAAGAAGTATTGAGATTGCTAAGAATATGCTGTCAAAAGGCATGGATGCAGCAACGGTCATGGAGATAACGGGATTGACGGAGAGCCAGATGCAGCAGTTGATGTAATTTCTATAGCCCCACACGCCCTGAAGGGGCAGAAGAAGCAAGGATAGCCCCACACGCCCTGAAGGGGCAGAAGCTCGTAGCCCAGGGCATCGCCCTGGGTATCATCGCATTTCGCCCTGCGCCCTGAAGGGGCAAAAGCTTTATAAAGCACTCAAGTTTCGCAAATAACCTCCGGTCCCCGAAGGGGGCCAACTTTCAATAACCGCTGGTGGAATGACCGAAGGGAATGGAACCTGCGGATAGCTGCAATACTCTCTCCAATCGTCCCCAAAGGGGGCGAACAGGAGCAAGAAAACTTGCTAATTTTTTGAACGACTTGTTTGAAGGCGAGTTTCAAATCAAGGACGTAACATTCTTTCTCTTCCTTTCTTTGATAAGAGTGAGGAAGAATGCGTGACGGGTTTTGAAAAATGGATTTATGTATTGAAATATATGGAAGTATTGGAAAGATTGCCGTTTACGGCGCAGAAGAAGATATTCGATCATCTTGCAAAATTGCCAGATGTTCGTTTCTTGAGTAGTGAGGAGCGGGAAAAATACGACGAAAGTATCAAGGCTGTTGACGACTACTACTCTGGTCTTTATGGTTCTTATGTTGAAGGAGAGGAAAATGGTATTGCTAAAGAAAAGATAGACACAGCTTACCGCCTTTTGTCAATGGGTCTTTCTGAAGCGCAAGTATCAACGGCCACCGAGCTTCCGCTGGAGGAAATTCAGAAAATGAGGAAATAAGAACTGGCATTGAAAAATTGATTTATGTATTGAAGTATATGGAAATGGATGAAGTATTCAAAAATTTGCCATTAGCGGAACAAAAGAAGATGCTCGATCATCTTGCAAAATTGCCAGATGTTCGTTTCTTGAGTAGTGAGGAGCGGGAAAAATACGACGAAAGTATTAAGGCTATTGACGATTACTACTCTGGCCTTTATGGCTCTTATATTGAAGGAGAGGAAAAGGGAATGGCTAAAGGAATGGCGAAAGGAATTGCTAAAGGTAGAGCAGAAGGAATGGCGAAAGAAAAGATAGACACAGCTTACCGCCTTTTGTCAATGGGTCTTTCTGAAGCGCAAGTATCAACGGCTACAGAACTTCCGCTGGAGGAAATTCAGAAAATGAGGAAATAAGAACTGGCATTGAAATTCTGCTGCACCCTTTCGGCTTGCCCCACACGCCCTGAAGGGGCAGAAGCTCGTAGCCCAGGGCATCGCCCTGGGTATCATCGCATTTCGCCCTGCGCCCTGAAGGGGCAAAAGCTTTATAAAGCACCTTGTTTTGCTCATTTCCTTAATAAAATTTCTGATGCCATGAAGCCCCACCATATTTTTTCGAATCTTTTCTAAGAAAACTCTTGCCAGTCTCAAATAAAAAACGTACCTTTGCTCTCAATATAAAATAGTTGATATGATGGCAAATTTAGAAAAATATATGGATCTGCAGGCTGATTTTTACCACTATATGGTGGAGTTTGGCGGAATAGCAAAGAAAACCAGTTGCGATTATGTAACAAGAATGAAGTTCTTGGCACATGACTATGCTTTAGACGAAACATTGACACAAGAAAAGATTGACGAAATTTTGCGTCAGGAAGATCTGAAGCGTCAGGAAAGAACTGTCTATACCAGTAAGAAAAGTTTATCTGATTTTAGGGCAGGTTTGAATAAATTTCTAGCATTTGTCAATTCTGATTATCATAAACGGATGGAAGATTCTATCTTGACAGAAATAAAAGCTGTAGAAAACGACAATAATATCAAGGCTACTGAAAAAGATTCCATCGTAAAGTCAAGGATAGGACAAGGAATATTCAGAAATGAATTGATAGCATATTGGCATGGTTGTGCTATCAGTCAGTGTCCTTTTACTTGGATGCTCATCGCTTCTCACATAAAGCCTTGGAGAGATGCTGACAACCAGGAACGGCTGGATACTTACAACGGCTTGCTCCTGCTGCCGAATTATGACAAGTTATTTGACATTGGGTATATTTCTTTCACCCAGACGGGAAAAATTATGTATTCCCGTTTGTTGGACAAGTTTGACAGAGAAGCCATAGGACTTACCAGCGATTTACATTTAGTAAAGTTGGAAAATCAGCATTTGAAATATCTCAAATATCACAATGAGAATTGCTTCTTATTATAAGGTTCCCATAGCTCAACCTGGCGCTATGGGAGAAAGCAATTGCAGCAAGGTGAGGTCAACCATGTCAACATCCCCTCTAATCCTATCTATGATACGCTTGTCGTGTTCAGAAAACTCCTCAGATTCTTCTAACGCATTATTCAGAATCTGCTCTGCCTGTCGCAACTGGTTGCAAAACCATTTGATGTCATTTGATACTTTATTCATATTTCTATTCGTTTGGTTTGATGGCGCGAAGGTATGAAAGAATTTGGTAACACGGAACCTTTTTTATCTTTCTTATGTTTTTCGCGCATTTATAAACATTCGGAGAATCTGTCATCCTAAATAATTACACTAAAAAAATGAAAAATTCTTCAAACTGTCAAACTTGGATTAATTGGAATTGGCAGGAGTGTTACGTAAAGAATTCACAACGCTCCTTTGCCTTTGAGATAGGCTTCCTTTGCGTTGCTACCCCGATGTCCCCCAAGATGTCCCCTAAGATGTCCCCTAAGATGTCCCCTAAGATGTCCCCCAAGATGTCACCCTGAAACTCTTGACAAGAAGCGGTTTTTTTTGTATCTTTGCAACCGTACTTCAAAGTGGAGTATCCTTGTCTTGCAGTGTGTGAACGCTAGCCGGTCAAGGTAAGCGCTTACTCATTGAGCAGATAACGGGAGAAACATTGCTTATTCAAGGTAATCGTGGGATTAAACTTGATAAGAAGTATGTTGGAAGATAGACTTATTCAGGTGGAAAACGGCATCAGACAGTGTAGGATGATGCTGGATGACCTTGAAAAAGAGGTCGTGGTTTTGAAAATGGCATGCCGGCAGCAGTGTGGCGACAGCGAAGCTAACTTGTTGAGCCTCGTTGGGGACCCGGATAAGGTGCGCATTATCCAGAAGGCGATGGAAAAAGGCCTGCTGGCGATGACTCCGTCGGGACATCTGCACGGATTGATGAGAAGCAAGACTTTGCTGGCTTATTTCATCGGCAGATTATGGTCGGGGGATGAAGTGAAGAATGATGCCGTAACCCATGAGCCGATATGGGTGCTGCGTTCTTCTTTCCCCACGAAGCTGGTGGAGGACCTTTTCGAGGAGAAAGGCTTGCGCGACCTGCGAAAGCAGCGCCGCAACATGCCTCTTCCGCAAGGGCATGAGTTGATTGACTCCCTGTTCTGAAAGAATATTCCTGCGGTGGGATAATGTTTGGGATAAAGTGGGATATATGCCCTGGAAAATTCGCCGTATCTTTGCCCCGCAATCAGTTGATAAAGCTGGTTGCGGGGCTTTTCTGTATCCGGAAACCTGGTACCACTTCTGGCGTATGGAATTTGGCGAATGGTCGCAGCCTCAATCATATAAAATAAGTATCAGATATGAAAGAACTGATTCCTTATATTTTTGAGCATCCGCAGTACGGAAAGCTCAGAGTGGTGGTGGAAGAGGACAGAATTTACTTCGACCTCTTCGATGTGAAGACTATCTTCCTGAAGGGGGCACAGCAGCTCTATCAGGTTATTGCCGACTCAGAAGGAGAACTGAAAAACTTCAATGTGGTGATGAAGCCTGCGAAGAAGAACCAGCACAACCTCTTCTACAGCGATGAGGTCATGGGTGTGGAAGCCGCACACAGAAAGAAGAACGTGGCTGCTAATTTCAACTTCTGCGACGAGAAGTTGGTTGCCGACATGGTGGATGCTGAATGCGCCACAGAAAAACTGGCTGCCAAGTGGGTGCTGGGGTATGTGAAGAAGTGTGTGAACGACCCTGTGATGTCGATGACTCATGCGGCACAAGGCGTGGTGATGATTTCAGACAACACCATCCTGGAGCCTATCAACATCTATATGGATGTGACGGGGATGCTCATCATCAACGACCAGCTTTTTGGATTAATACATGCTTTCTAAAACTTTTATATATATACTTTCTAAACTTTTGAATATATTTATTATGAGCAAGACAAGTTTTGACGCTGCAGCTAAGGCTGCAATGGCTAAGGATGCAGCTAAGGCTGCAAAGCAGGCGCTTTTGAACGCCCAGAAGGTAGATGCCAGTATTATTACTGACGAGAGTGGTAAAATTGCTATCCGCAAGTCGCCATGGAACGATGCGGAGATTATCTCGGATAATCCGAAGGTGATTCCGGGCAGACTGGTGTGCAGCGGTGGTGATTTCGGCGACCAGCTCGACTTCAAGCCTTATGCTCAGACGGGCGAGAAGAAGTATACGGAGATTATCCATACCTCGCATGGTGCCCTGAGAACATCGCCGCAGCGTGTGTTTGCCTCTTTCTCCTTCCCGAAGGAGATGAACAAGGCAGACATCATGAAGTACCTTTACAAAGAGGTGCTGGAGATGAGAGGTAAGGTTAAGAAGTTTAAGGAGGACATTGCATGGGAAGAGTACAAGTAATGGCGCTGAACCCTGCACGCAAGGGCAACATGGGAAGAATCAACTCTTCCCAGCCCCTGGCGGTGTACGACCAGCTGATAGCCCAGCCGTGGCTGAAGGGAGTGATAGAGCAGATTCGTGGCGAGAAACCGATAGCTGGCGTGAATGCTCAGAATGCTCAGGATGCTTCGGATGAGAAGAATGCTCAGGATGAGAAAGCGCTGGCGAAGGCTAGGGAGGAACTGAAGAAACAGTTGCCTTTCAGGGCCATCCACTACTCCTGCTTCAGAAACAACCACCGTTCGCAGGGGGATGCTGATCCCGAAAGTTTCCTGTTTCAGACCACCGTGGATGTGGATGATGCGGAGTATGTGGAGAAGGCGCTGGAGAAGGCTCGTGAGCTGAACTGCAGCGACACCATCTGGAAAGGCATGCTGCTGCATCTGGAGTATTCCGCCAGAAAGAAGCTGCACATTGATATCCGAATGCCAGTGGGGATGACCATCGAGGAGACGCAGCGTGCGTATTGCGAGGCTTCGGGGATTCCCTATGACAAGAGCTGCATCACGCCCGAGAGAATCATCTTTATCACGGATAAGGATTCCGAGATTTACCGTTCTAAGGAGTGGTATGCGGTGCTGCCCGCAGAGGAGATTTCGTTGAGAAGAGAGGCTTTCTTGAAGAGGGGGCTGACGATTGACGGCAGGGGTGTGGCTAACGCAGTTAATAGTAATCATAAAGTTCAAAATTCAAATCTCAAAGTTCAAAGTAAAGACTATGTTCAAGACAATCGATTTCAGGGCACTAACGGCGATAACGCTGTTTATGCTGGCACTGCTGCTCAGCCTGCCCAACCTGGTGATAGCCATCGTGTTAATGATTCTCATCTCAGCCCTGCTGGAGATAATCAGAATGCTGGCGGAGTGGCAATCCAAGAAGCTAGTGAGAAGAATCTCATAGCCTTCGAACTGTTCAAGGAGGCAGCGGGATTGCAGGGAATGGATATCGATACCATCGGTTCCCGTCATTCTTCCCTGCTCGCTATTATGAGCGCAGGAGCATCTAGAGTGATGGGAGAGGACGAGCTGATGAAGGTGGTGGCAAAGAAGATGCCTAGCTATTACGGGGAGCGTGACTGCCACCAGCTGATTCATGATTTCTATGCAAAATATGGTGACAGTTCGAAGCCGTTCTCTCGTGATGTGATCCGCATCAATGCTACGGCAGAGAAACAGGTCATTCAGCAAGTTGACAGTTTACAGTTTAAAGTTAAAAGCTCAAACCTCAATGCTCAAGGTAATGATGGCGAAGATGAATATCCACCAGCTCCACCCATGCCCAAGAAACTTCCCAAGCTCGTAGAGCTCCTGGTATCCCAGTCTCCGGATATCTACAAGCCTGCCGTGGCTTGCGCCATCTTCCCTCCTCTGGCTACACACCTCTGGAAAACAAGATTCAGATACATTGATAATGTGGAGCATGAAGCTACTCTAATGTGCTGTCTGTTAGCTGGTACAGGTGCTGGTAAAAGCTGCGTGCAGATGCCGATTTCGATGATTATGGAGGATATCCGTAAGCGCGACATGGAAAACCTGCAGCGTGAAAAGGAGTGGAAGGAAGAGATGATGCGCAAGGGAGCCAACAAGGATAAACGCAAGCGTCCAGACAATCTCATTATTCAAGAGATTGATGCCGACATGACTAATCCGGCTTTCGTGATGCGTACAGCAGAGGCTAAAGAGCATTTCCTCTATACTTCGCTTAACGAAATAGATCAGTTTGATGCCTTGAGGGGTATTGGAAATCAGCACTTCCGAATTATGTGTCTTGCTTTTGACCCGGGTAATATCTATGGACAAACAAGAGTCGGACTTCAGAGTGTTACCGAGCGTGTTACCATACGCTTCAACTGGAATGCTTCCACCACCATCGAGAAGGGACAGCGTTACTTTTCAAAAGTGCTGACCGACGGACCGCTGAGCAGAATCAATTTCTGTACGATTCCCGAAAGAGAAATCGGCGAGAGAGTTCCTGTGTATGGCAACTACGACGATCAGTTTAGAAAGAAGCTGAAGCCGTATATCGAGAACCTCTGTGCTGCCACGGGGTTGATAGAATGCCCGGAAGCATACGCCTTGGCAGATAAACTGAGTGAGGAGAATGCTGATTTTTCGCAGGTTATGCAGAACAGAATCTACGAGAATTTCACCTTCCGTGCCAATGTGATTGCCTATCTGAAGGCTTGTGTGCTTTATGTGGCAAATGGCTACAGATGGGAGGAGGAGATTGAGGATTTCATCCGCTGGAGCGAGCGTTATGACTTGTGGTGCAAGATGCGGTTCTTCGAGGAGGATATCCGCAATTCTGCCAACAGGGGTGAGCATTCCAACAAGCGCGGGCCTTCCAATCTTCTCCAGGCGCTGCCGGATATGTTTACCGAGCAGCAGGTGGTGGATGCACGTAATGCCTTGGGGCTGCCGAAAGAGGGTACGGCTCATCTGCTGGCTACCTGGGTATACAGAAAATATATAAGACGTGGCAGCAATGACAGTCACAATAACAGTTATCACAGTTTTACGAAGCTTAAGTACAGACGCGACGGGCTGGATTTGAGTTAGTTTACTGGGATGTTTACATATTAAAACTTAATGCTTATGGAAATAGTTTTAGAGCGTATAGCGAAGAAGAATTCTTATACCATCGGCCGCCTCTATATCTTGCCCGATGCCGACGTGAAGCGCAAGGCGCTTTCGGGCAAGAAGGCGGGCGACAAGAGAAGTTTTCTTCATCAATTTGACTTGCAGAAGTTGTCGAAGGACGCTTACTTCTGCGACACCCTGGAGCCTACGTGGCGCAACCTGAAGGGTGTGGAATTGAAGCCCGAGGAGGAGAACGGCAAGTATAGCAGGGAGAGTGGCAAGGTGGCGAGAAAGATTCCGGGCCACACCGCCATTCCCGAGGGTAGTTATCGGGTGCTCGTCACGATGTCGCCGAGGTTCAAGCAGTGGCTGCCTTATCTGCAGGGCGTGCCGAATTTCGAGGGCATCCGTATCCATGCCGGCAACTATCCCGACGATACCCAGGGTTGCATCCTGGTGGGCGAGAACAAGCTGAAGGGTATGGTGGTGAACTCCCGCATCTGGCTTCACCGACTGATGAAACTGATAGAGGAGGCGCAGCAGAAGGAGGAATCCATCTGGATTACTATCATCTAGATTTCTTCTTCATCTGATATAAAAAAGAGGGTGTGTCATGTACTTTTGACACACCCTCTATTTTTTATGCTTTTTGCCCTTAACAGGCTACTGACTTGCTGACAAAAATCCCAGGTTAAATCCCCCTTGCCTTGTAGATTTTATCCTTGGCATCGTTGATTTCCTGGAACTTCTTCTCTGCGGCACGGCGCACATCCTCGCCCAGGGCTGCCACCTTGTCCGGGTGATGCTTCAGCGCCATCTTGCGATAGGCAGCCTTCACCTCGTCGTTAGAGGCATCGGGCGTGATGCCCAGAATGCGGTAGGCATCATCAAGCGATGTGTCGGATGATGCCGATGAACTGCTGTCGCCATGCATGCCCAGCATCTGGTCTACATCTGATGGCTCCAGACCCATGTGGATGGCTATCTCCTTCAGGGCCTGAACCTCTTCTGGAGAAACCACGTTGTCGGCCTGGGCTATCATCACCAGGAAGTTGAGCAGCTGCAGGCGCTGCTCGTACATCATGTTGGCACGAATCTGATGGCAGCTGTCGTGTATCACGCTGCGATATTGCTGCATGCCCATGCGCTTCTGCTGCTCAAAGAGCTTGAGAAGTATCTCCTCGCCCTGCTTCTTGGCCGATTCGCCGAAGTTCTGGAGCAGGAACCGGCGCACCAGTTCCATCTCAGAATGCATAATCTTGCCATCCACGGCAATGATATACGAAGACAATACCAGAAGCGAGAACATGAAACTGTTGCGCTGGCCCTCGTAGGCATGCTGCTGGCCGTATCCCTGCTGCTGGTATCCCTGCTGGCTTCTTCCGTAGCCGCTATAGGCTTCGTAGGCGTTGGAGTATTCGTTGTAGTTGCCGCCCCCGCCATTGCCCGGCTTGTTCACCTCGTCCATGCCGTGGTCGAAGAGTGAGCCCAGGGCAAAGCCGGCAAGGGCACCAAGAGGTCCGCCGGTGATGAAACCGAGGAAACCTCCTATCCATTTTCCTGCCGCCATGCCGGTTTAGTTCTCGAAATAATAGAGGAACTGGGCGATGCCTGAAAGGGCTGGCTTGCGCTGGCCTTCAATCTCGATGGTAAACTTGATGCTGGTCTTGCAGATGCCGCGCAGGTTCTGAATCTCATGGAGTGTTGCCACGAGGCGAACGCGTGAACCGGTGATTACCGGCTGGCCGAAGCGCATCTCGTCCATGCCGTAGTTAACGAGCATCTTGATGTTGTTCACCTCGATGATCTGCTGCCAGAGGTAAGGCAGCACCGAGAGGGTGAGGTAGCCGTGGGCGATGGTGCTGTGGTAAGGGCTTTCTACCTTGGCGCGCTCTACGTCTACGTGGATCCACTGTGGGTCGAGGGTAGCGTCTGCAAACTTGTTGATACGATCCTGGTCGATCTGCAACCAGTCTGACTCTCCTAATTTCTCACCCAGGTGAGAAGCAAATTCCTCATAGGAATTGATAACTAACTTTGCCATTTTTTATCTATTTTAATAATTTGTTATTTTCAGTCTTCCGCTTTTAACTATAAACTATAAACTATTAACTATTAACTCAAATCAGTCTCTTCTGAAGATGTCGCGGGTGTATACCTTCTCCTTCACATCGTCCAGGCACTTGTCGTAGCGGTTGGCGATGATGGCATGGCTCTGGCACTTGAAATCCTCCAGGTTGTTCACCACGAGACTTCCGAAGAAGGTGCTTCCGCTCTTCAGCGTCGGCTCGTAGATAATCACCTGGGCACCCTTTGCCTTGATGCGCTTCATCACGCCCTGGATGCTGCTCTGGCGGAAGTTGTCGCTGTTGCTCTTCATCGTGAGGCGGTAAACGCCGATGGTGCAAGGCTTCTCTTCTGCCTCGTTGTAGTTGTTCTGGTTGGCGTAGTCGTAGTAGCCAGCCATGTTGAGCACTCGGTCGGCGATGAAATCCTTGCGGGTGCGGTTGCTCTCCACGATGGCCTGAATCAGGTTCTCAGGCACGTCGGCATAGTTGGCGAGCAGCTGCTTGGTATCCTTTGGCAGGCAGTAGCCGCCATAGCCGAAGGATGGGTTGTTGTAGAAGGTGCCGATTCTCGGGTCGAGTCCCACGCCGTCGATGATAGCCTTGGTGTCGAGTCCCTTCATTTCGGCGTATGTATCCAGCTCGTTGAAGTAGCTTACTCTCAGGGCGAGGTAGGTGTTGGCGAAGAGCTTCACTGCCTCAGCCTCGGTGAGTCCCATGAAGAGGGTGTCGATGTTCTCCTTGATGGCTCCCTCCTGCAGCAGGGCTGCGAAGATGTGGGCTGCCTTGTCGAGGCGTTCGTCGCCCTCGGGTCTTCCCACGATGATGCGGCTAGGGTAGAGGTTGTCGTAGAGGGCCTTGCTTTCGCGGAGGAATTCGGGTGCGAAGATGATGTTGTCGCAGTTCATCTTCTTGCGGATGTTCTCGGAGTAGCCCACTGGGATGGTGCTCTTGATAACCATGATGGCATCGGGATTCACCTCTTTTACGAGTTCAATCACCTCTTCTACGTGTGATGTGTCGAAGTAGTTTCTCACGGGGTCGTAGTTAGTAGGTGTGGCGATTACCACGAAGTCGGCATCCTTATAGGCTTCTGCTCCATCGGTGGTAGCCTTGAGGTTGAGTTCCTTTTCTGTCAGGTACTTCTCTATATAGTCGTCCTGGATAGGTGACTTCCTGTTGTTGATGAGTTCCACTTTTTCCGGAACCACATCCACAGCCACTACCTGGTGGTGCTGGCTTAGCAACGTAGCGATGCTGAGTCCTACATAGCCTGTTCCGGCTACGGCTATTTTCATATTGTCTGTTGCCATTACTTTTTTGAATTTAAAATTTCTGCAAAGATAATAATAAATAGGTAGAAAACAAAATGTAGCGGCTATTTTTATTAAAAAATAACTGTATTTGCAGCAAAAAAGCCCCTCCAAAATTTGCGTATTTCTGAGCAGCCGTACAGTTGCCCGGAAATATGCGAATTTTGAAGGGGGATAAATGGGGTGTTTTGGCGATAATGATGGAAAAATGGGATGGAAACGGAGGGGATGCCCTGCTGCCCATTTTTCTTATATTGTCAATAAATCGGAGTATTCGGGGATGTCTTCAAGGAATACATATTTTTTACCTTCATAGTCCATCTTGCAGATGTAATGCTCCAACCCGTTGCTCACCACCAGGAAGTCTACGTGGAGCAGAAGGTTGTATACCGATATCTGGTCGAACACCTTCTGGGTGATGGGGATGTGGGGTGCCTTGTACTCGATGATCATCCGGGGACTCAGGTCGCGGCTATAGAGCACGCTGTCGGCACGCAGCACCTTGTCGCCGCTTTTGAGCTGAATCTCGTTGGCAAGCAGTCCGGCGGGATAGCCCTTGTGCTCTATGAGGAAGTGGACGAAATGCTGGCGCACCCACTCCTCGGGAGTGAGCGCCACGTATTTTCTGCGCAGCACATCCAGGATTCTGGGCTGCTGTCGGGTGCCCGAAACCTTGATGTCGAAAGTTGGCAAGTTTAAGCGAATCATATCTCTTTTTTTTAATTTCTCTACCTTATTATATATATAGTTCGATTTATTTTTGTACCTTTGCAGGTGGAAATGCAGGTCTCCTGGGCACATGCCATGGGTAAACTCATGGGCTGACTCCCGGGGCTGCATCTGAATAACATTGCAAAGATACAAAAAATAAATCAATGGCAGAAAAGAAAAGTGCAATAAGTTACGAGTCGGTGATGAAATCATTGAAGGCTCGTGAGTTTGCGCCCGTCTATGTGCTGATGGGCGACGAACCTTTCTATATCGACAAGATCTGCGACTATATTGCGGAGTCGGTGCTGCAGCCCGAGGAGCGTGATTTCAACCAGACGGTGCTTTTCGGCGCGGATACCACGGCAGTTCAGATAGTGGACCAGTGCAAGGGCTATCCGATGATGGCCGAGTATAGAGTGGTGATTGTGAAGGAGGCGCAGAACCTGAAGAGCCTGGAGGCGCTGGAGCGGTATCTGGAAAAGCCGGTGAAGTCTACCGTGCTCGTGATTTGTCATAAAAACGGCACGATAGACAGAAGAAAGAAATTCCTGCCCCGAGCAGAAAAGGCGGGCGTGGTCTTTGAAAGCAAGAAACTCTACGACCGGCAGCTCCCTGGCTTCATCGAGACCTATCTGAAGGCAAGGAAGGCTACGATAGAGCCGAAGGCGGTGCAGATGATAGCCGACCACATCGGAGCCGATCTCCATCGTCTCACATCGGAGCTCGACAAGCTGCTCATCTCGCTGAGCGATTCCGACCGCAGGGTTACCCCCGACGTGGTGGAGAAGGAAATCGGCGTGAGCAAAGACTTCAATGCCTTCGAGCTTCGCAATGCCATCATCCAGCGCGACGTTTTCAAGGCAAATCAGATAATAAAGTATTTTGACAGCAACCCGAAGACGGGTTCGCTCTATGCGATTCTCCCGTTGCTCTTTTCTTACTTCCAGAATCTGATGATAGCCTATTATGCACCCAACAAGCAGAACGAAAATGAGTTCGCAAAATTCCTGGATTTGAAAGGAACCTGGGGCGTGCGCGATTATCTGACGGGAATGAGAAACTATTCCGGCGTGAAGGTGATGCAGATTATCGAGAAGATGAAGGAGGTGGATGCGAAGAGCAAGGGCATCGATAATCCGTTTACTTCGGCTGGCGAACTGATGAAGGAACTCATCTTTTTCATCCTTCATTAGTGAAAAAAACAACTTCGTTCCCGACTCGGTTTGCGGCTATTGACGAGTCGGCGAAGAAGGGTGGGAGGGGGAGCGATTTTTGCTCCTTCTCCCTTTTGTTTGGAAAATGAAATGATCTGGAATCGGGGAGGGCGTTTAGCCTCCAAAAAGAGATGGAAATAGCGTTCGTTGACGAGAAAACGGGCGCTATTTTTTTTGTTTTTCTCTCGTGCAGAGTCTCGTTTTCGTGGTTTTCTCATCTAGATGGCGATTTTCCTGATTTCGGTGAAATCATACATAACTATGGTGTATATCAACGGGTTATCGAAAATAACCCCCTTCAATACTCGCAAATTTGCCCAAAACTCGGCCTGCGGGCTTGAAAACGCTCAAAATGGAAAAATTTGCCATCGTTTGACCCCCAAAATTTAGTGTTTGCATTCTTTAAGGTTTATATATCTATAATTTATAATTATAAATAGAATAAATATAAATCGGTGATTTAGTTTATAAAAGTAAATTAAAGAAAACTTTATGTTCATAAATGATGTTCAGATTTATAAATATAAACGTGAATATCATGATTTGATAGTATAAATGTATAAATATACATTGATGATTTTAGGCTTGAAAGTATGTGAAACCCAGTGAGTTATATATTTTAGTTATTTCAAGCTTCAATCTGTTTTCTCAAAAATAGACATATCAAAGTGCATACGCCCCTAAAATACCTACTTTTTGGCTAAAATAGGCTTTGGGAATCAGCGATTTACTTCTTTTGCATCAAGAAAAGCTTTGTAACTAATTTAGAATAGTAAAATCAGATATATAAATCTGAATCAGAAAACTTACATTTATAAATGGTGGTTTATAAATTTGAAAACATAAACGTAAAGTTTAAAAAACTAAATTTTTGCAGAAAAGTTTGGTATAACCAAATTTTTGCTTTACCTTTGTAAAATCTTAGAAAAATGGGGCAAAAAACGCCCTGTTCGGAAATAAAACATCGATTGAAACATCGTATAAACTGAAAATTTTGAGTGGCATGAAAGATAGAATCAGACAGATTATGGAGGACCAGAAACTCAACCAGCAGAGTTTCGCTCAGCTCATCGGAAAGTCGACAGCAACCCTGAGCAACATCTTCAACGACCGTACCAAACCTACGCTCGACATCGTGGATGCAATCAAGAAAAAGTTCCCTCAGGTGAACACCGAGTGGTTGCTTTTCGGTACTCCTCCTATGTATATTAATAAGGTGGAAGGTGGTGCCGCGGCATCATCATCCGGGGCTTCTGCGGGGGCTGGCGGCATGGGTGCCGAGGATTCGCTGGATATGTATGGAGGTGCTTCTGCATCAGCGGGTATGGGTGCTCAGGGCGGCATGTCCGGGGCTGGCGGCATGGCAGGCGGCGTCATGGAGCCATCGCTGGATTTCGGGGCAGACGGACAGGATTCCTCTCCTGCTTCTCCCTCGCTCTTCGACCAGCCTCAGATGCACGGTGTAAAAAGGACACCTAAAAATATCGCCAATGCTGCGGTTAAAATAGTGGACAAACCGCAGCGCAGGATTACGGAAATCCGCATCTTCTACGACGACCAGACCTGGGAGACCTTTGTGCCGAAGAAGTAAGGCGGGGCAAAAAACTTCCTCTCGGATTTGTGAAATTCGATTTTTTGCAGTACCTTTGCACCTATATATAAATAAGGTTGCACCTATATATAAATTAAGGTTGCAATAACATTAGTGAATAACATTATAATATAATAATATCGAAAAGATGAAAAAGTATGTTCTCGACCTCAAGGTGGTTTCTGTGGAAAGCCTTAGCGACAAGCATGTGTTGATTAAGCTTACCGACGAGAAACCTTTGCCAGAAATGAAGCCTGGCCAGTTTGTGGAAGTAAGAGTGGATCATTCGGCTACGACAATGCTTCGCCGACCTATCTCTATCAACTTCGTAGACCGCGAGAAGAACCAGCTCTGGCTGCTCGTTGCCATGGTGGGCGACGGCACAAAGCAGCTCGGAAAACTGCAGGCGGGCGATACGCTCAACTGTATGCTGCCATTGGGCAACGGCTTCACGATGCCTACCCGGAAGGAGCAGAAATACCTGCTTGTGGGTGGTGGCGTAGGCGTGGCTCCGCTCCTCTATTTTGGTAAGATGATTAAGGATTTCGGTGCTGAAGTCACCTTCCTGCTGGGTGCCCGAAAGGATACCGACCTGCTGGAACTCGACGAGTTTGCCAAGATAGGCAAGGTATGCATCACCACCGAGGATGGTTCTGCCGGCGAGGTGGGTTTCGTAACCAACCACTCTGTGCTGGAGAACGAGCAGTTTGATATGATTTCCACCTGCGGTCCTAAGCCTATGATGGTGAGCGTGGCGCGCTTTGCCAAGAAGGCTGGCGTGGAGTGCGAGGTATCGCTGGAGAACAAGATGGCGTGTGGCGTTGGTGCCTGCCTCTGCTGCGTGGAGAAGACCACCGAGGGACACAAGTGCGTCTGCACCGATGGTCCTGTCATCAACATCAAGCAGCTCACCTGGGATATCTAATCCGAGCATTTATGCTCTAAAATTGTAATAGATTATTATTTGATTTAGAAGATTATGGCTGATTTAAGTGTAAATATAAAGGATTTAAAGCTGAAGAACCCTGTGATGACGGCATCGGGTACTTTCGGCTACGGATTGGAGTTTGCAGATTTCGTACCTCTGGAGGAAATAGGAGGCATCATCGTGAAGGGTACAACCCTGGAGCCACGTGAGGGAAATGACTATCCTAGAATGGCTGAAACGCCTCAGGGTATGCTCAACTGCGTGGGTCTTCAGAACAAGGGCGTGGAGTACTTCTGCGAGCACATCTATCCTCAGATTAAGGATATCGATACCAACATGATTGTAAACGTGAGCGGACATTCGCCTGAGAGCTATGCCGAGTGTGCGGCGCGCGTAAACGAGCTGGAGAAGATTCCTGCCATCGAGCTGAACATCTCTTGTCCTAACGTAAAGGATGGCGGTATGGCCTTCGGCGTTACCTGCGAGGGTGCGGCAAGCGTGGTGAAGGCTGTACGCAAGGTGTACGACAAGACGCTTATCGTGAAGCTTTCGCCTAATGTTACCAGCATTGCCGACATAGCCCGTGCCGTAGAGGCAGAGGGTGCCGATTCCGTTTCGCTCATCAATACGCTGATGGGTATGGCGGTGGATATAGAGAAGCGTCAGCCGCTGCTGAGCATCCGCACGGGTGGCTTGAGCGGTCCTTGCGTGAAGCCTGTAGCCCTGCGCATGGTGTATGATGTGGCTCATGCCGTCAACATCCCAGTGGTGGGCTTGGGCGGTATCTCGAACGCCAAGGATGCCATCGAGTTCCTGATGTGTGGTGCCACAGCCATCGAAATCGGTACTGCCAACTTCCTGGATCCTGCCGTAACCAAGAAGGTGAAGGACGGCATGAACGAGTGGCTGGATGCCCACGGCTGCAAATCGGTGACGGAAATCATCGGAGCCATCAAGTAAATCCACATTATTATATATAAGTAATAAGACATATATATCAATATAAATAGGATAGAAGTTATGGATTTGAATGAAATGAATCCCGTTCTTCTGGTGGCTACCCTCACGCAGCAGGTGGTGGAGCTGGAGAAGAAGCTGGAGGCCGACGGTGAGGATGCCGAAATCAAGGCTGCCCTGAGCGAACATCTGCTAAAGCGGGGAAACCTGCTGATGCAGATGGGCGACAAGGATGGAGCCCAGAAGGATATGCAGCGATACCTGCAGCTGAACCCTGAGAAAATAGGGGAACTCAGCGGCGAGTTTAAGGCTGAAGGAAGAGAGCACTGCCGATAATTGCAGAAGGAATGCTGATAAAATTCTGCCGATTTTTGGGATTTTCTATTAAAAATCTGCTGAAAAACTGCTGAAAAGCATAAAATATAAGGAAATTCAAGAAAAAAGTGACAAATTGTTTGGCAGTATCAAAGAAAAGTATTACTTTTGCAAACGAGTAGAGACTTCTAGGGGTCGAAACTCGAAGCAATGAGTGAATAACAAATAAAAAATAAGAATTATGAAGAAGTTGAACGCTTACTTTTTTAGCTATTACTTTTACTTTGCAAGCAATTGTAAAGCGGGAAGTTGCGTGTAAATTTCAACTTAGGATATTAGATTCTTTGAAATCATCGAAACGGTCCCGCTCTATCAAGAGTTGGACCGTTTTTCGTAAAAAAAGAGAGATACGGCAATGAAGAGAATAGCAATACAAGGAGAGTTGGGATCGTTCCACGACATCACTGCCCATCAGTATTTTGAGGGCGAACAGATAGAGCTGATTTGCTGCGCCACCTTCGAGGAGGTGTTCGAGAATATCAAGCGAGACCCTACGGTGGTCGGCATCTGCGCCATCGAAAATACCATAGCAGGAAGCCTGCTCCACAACTACGAGCTGCTCCGACAGAGCGGTACCACCGTGGTGGGCGAGCACAAGCTTCACATCGAGCATAGCATCTGCTGCTTGCCTGATGACGACTGGAACACCCTGCAGGAGGTTCACTCCCATCCGGTGGCCCTGATGCAGTGTGGCAAGTTCCTGGCAAACCATCCCGACCTTAAGGCGGTGGAGGCAGAGGATACTGCCGGTTCGGCGGCTTACATCGCACAGCACAAAGTGCATGGGTGGGCTGCCATCTGCTCTTCGTATGCCGCCCAGATGTACGGCATGAAGGTATTGCAGGAGGACATCCACGACAATCCGCACAACTACACCCGATTCCTCGTGGTCTGCAATCCGCAGAAGGCCGCTCTTCTCCGTCCTATCGAGAAGGCAAACAAGGCGAGCATCGTCTTCAGTCTGCCGCACGACAAGGGATCGCTCTCCAAGGTGCTCACCATCCTGAGTTTCTACGACATCAATCTTACCAAGATTCAGTCGCTGCCGAACATCGGACATGAGTGGGAATATCTCTTCTACGTGGATCTCACCTTCGACAACCTGACCCGCTACCGCCAGAGCATCGACGCCATCACGCCGCTGGTGAAGAAAATCAAGGTGTTGGGAGAATATGAGGAGAAAGAATAGTTGATAGTTTATAGTTTATAGTTAAGAGTTAAAAATAAGAATTATGATACAACCAGCCAATAGAGTAACGGAAATACAGGAATACTACTTCAGCCGCAAGCTGAAGGAAGTGGCTAAGCTTAATGCCGAGGGCAAAGACATCATCAGTCTGGCCATCGGAAGTCCAGACATGCCGCCTTCTAAGCAGACCATTGACAAGCTCTGCGAGGTAGCCAACAATCCCAACGCACACGGATATCAGCCTACGGTGGGCATACCAGAGTTGCGCAAAGCAATGGCTGGTTTCTATAAGCGCTGGTATGATGTAGACCTCGACTGGGCTACAGAAATCCAGCCCCTCATAGGTAGCAAGGAAGGCATTCTGCACGTAACGCTCGCCTTCTGCAACCCTGGCGACGAGGTGCTCATCCCGAACCCGGGCTATCCCACCTATACCGCCATCAACAAGATTCTGGGTACCAAGATTACCTACTACGACCTGCGTGAGGACAACGGATGGCAGCCCGACTTCGACGCCCTGGAGAAGATGGACCTGAGCCACGTGAAGCTGATGTGGACCAACTATCCGAACATGCCTACAGGCGGAGTGGCGAAGCGAGAGACCTACGAAAAGCTGGTAGCCTTCGCCCAGAAGCACAACATCGTGGTGGTGAACGACAACCCATATTCGCTCATCCTCAACGAGCATCCTATGAGCATCATGCAGGTGCCTGGAGCCAAGGACTGCTGCATCGAATTCAATTCGCTGAGCAAGAGCCATAACATGCCGGGCTGGCGTGTGGCGATGATTTCGAGCAACAAGACCTTCATCTCTTGGATTTTGAAGGTGAAGAGCAACATCGACAACGGAAGCTTCAGAGGCATTCAGCTGGCTGCTGCTGAGGCGATGCTCAACAACACCGACGAGTGGCACCGCGAGAACAACATCCAGAACTATCGCCGCCGCCGCGACATAGCCGAGGAAATCATGAAGGTGTTAGACTGCCAGTTTGACCCTAACCAGGTGGGCATGTTCCTCTGGGGCAAGATTCCTGAGAAATATGCCGATGTGGAGGACCTGACAGAGAAGATTCTGCACGAGGCACGCGTCTTCATCACCCCAGGCTTCATCTTCGGAAGCAACGGCAAGCGATATATCCGCATCAGCCTCTGCGCCAAGGATGAGAAGATGAAGGAGGCTCTGGAGAGAATCAAGAAGGTATTTGACAAATAAAGAAATTTAAAAATATACGACTATGGAATTAGAATTAGAACCATTGAATTTTCCTAGTGACCAGGAACGCCCTTGTATCATCGCAGGCCCATGTTCTGCCGAGACTGAGGAGCAAGTTATGACAACGGCCAAGCAGCTTGCTGCCAAGGGCTGCCACATGTTCCGTGCGGGTGTGTGGAAGCCTCGCACCAAGCCAGGAGGCTTCGAGGGAAATGGCGAGGAGGCCTTGCCTTGGATGAAGCAGGTGAAGGAGGAAACCGGTATGCTCACCGCTACCGAGGTGGCTACTCCTGAGCACGTGGAGCTCGCCTTGAAGTATGGTATCGACATTCTTTGGGTGGGTGCGCGTACTTCTGCCAACCCATTCGCCATGCAGTCACTGGCCGACAGCCTGAAGGGTGTTGACGTGCCTGTGCTGGTGAAGAACCCTGTGAACCCAGACCTGGAGCTCTGGATTGGTGCCCTGCAGCGCATCAACCAGGCTGGTATCAAGAAACTGGGTGCCATCCATCGCGGTTTCTCAAGCTTCGACAAGAAGATCTACCGCAACCTCCCAATGTGGCAGATTCCTATCGAGTTGCATCGCCGCATACCACAGTTGCCTATTATCTGCGACCCTAGCCATATCGGTGGCCGCCGCGACCTGATTGCTCCTCTCTGCCAGCAGGCTATGGACCTGGGCTTCGACGGACTCATCGTAGAGAGCCACTGCAATCCAGACGATGCATGGAGCGACGCCAAGCAGCAGGTTACTCCAGAGGTCTTAGATTACATCCTGAGTCTCCTCGTGGTTCGTGACGAGCACTATTCTACCGAGGGACTGCACCAGTTGCGTGGCCAGATTGATGAGCTCGACAACCAGCTGATGGATCTCTTGGCAAAGCGTATGCGTGTGTGCCGTGAGATTGGTACCTACAAGAAAGAGCACAACATGACCATCGTGCAGACCAATCGCTATAACGAGATTCTCGACAAGCGTGGTGCACAGGCTGCCCTCTGCGGCATGAGTGCAGATTTCGCTGCTCAGATTTTCGAGCATATCCACGAGGAGAGTGTCCGCCAGCAGCTGGAAATCCTGAATCAGAAATAAATTAAGTGAAGAGTGAAGAAATGAGAATATTAATCATGGGAGCAGGTAAGATGGGAAGCTTTTTCATCGACCTGCTCAGCTTCGACCACGAGGTGGCAGTTTACGAAAAGGATGCCAAGCGCCTGCGCTTCACCTACAACTGCTATCGCTTTACCAAGATGGAGGAGGTGGATATGTTCCGCCCGGAACTTGTTATCAATGCCGTGACGTTGAAATACACCATTCCGGTGTTCGAGGAGCTGCTGCCGCATCTCTCTCACGACTGCATTATCAGCGACATAGCTTCGGTAAAGACCGGACTGCAGGAGTTTTACGAGAAGAGCGGTTTCCGCTTCGTGAGCACGCACCCTATGTTCGGCCCGACCTTTGCCAATCTGAACCAGCTTTCAGAGGAGAATGCAGTCATCATCAAGGAGGGTGACTACATGGGCAAGATATTCTTCAAGGACCTCTACCAGAAGTTGGGGTTGAGTCTGCATGAGTATACATTTGATGAGCACGACCAGACGGTGGCTTACTCGCTGAGTATTCCTTTCGTGAGCACCTTTGCCTTTGCAGCAGTGATGAAGCACCAGGATGCTCCGGGCACCACCTTCAAGCGCCACATGCAGATAGCCAAGGGCGTGCTGAACGAAGACGACTACCTGCTGCAGGAAATCCTCTTCAACCCGTATACATCGGGACAGGTGGCACAGATTCGTGAAGAGCTGGCTGAACTCATCGATATCATCGACCACAAGGATGCCAAGCGCATGAAACTCTTCCTCACCAAAATCAGAAACCACGTGAAGGAAGACATCGAGATTAGACAGTAGAAATAAGAAGGTACAGGAAAGATACTGAAAGATAGAAGAAATGTACCGGAAAGATACAAGAAAATACAGGAAGACAACAGAAGAGTAGTAGATTATGAGTGAACAGATTGATCAACAGAATAACACAGCTGAACAGCCTAGCATGTTTCAGGTGGTAAACGAGGGATTCTCTACCCGCGAGGCGATTGAGGAAGCCAAGAGATGCCTGCATTGCAAGATTCCTCAGTGCAAGAAGGGATGCCCTATCGAAAACGATATTCCGGACTTCGTACACGAGCTCTCAATGGGTAACATGGGTGCTGCGATGAGCATCATCAACGCCAAGAGCAACCTGCCTGCCATCTGCGGACGTGTTTGTCCGCACGAGAAGCAGTGCCAGGGACACTGTGTGCTGGGAAAGAAGGGAAAACCGGTGCAGATTGGTAAGCTGGAGCAGTTTATCGCTGACTTCGATACCAAGATGAACCTTTCCAGAGAGAAGTTGCCTCAGAAGACGCGCGGCCGCGTGGCGGTTATCGGTTCGGGACCTGCTGGTCTTACCGTGGCTGGTGATCTCGCCCGCCAGGGTTTCAATGTTACCATCTTCGAAGGACAGGCTGAGCCGGGCGGCGTGCTGATGTATGGTATTCCGGAATACAGACTGCCTAAGAGCGTGGTTCGCGACGAGATTAGCAAGATTGAGGCACTGGGTGTACAGTTTATCACCAACTGCATGGTGGGTGAGAACAATGTCACCATCGACAGCCTCTTCCGTGCTGGTTACGATGCCATTTTCATGGGCACGGGTACCAATGTGCCTCAGAACATGGATTCTACCCCTGGTTCTACGCTGCATGGTGTGAGCCAGAGCACCTATTTCCTGCACAACGTGAGTGCCTATAACGAGGGTGCCTTGACCCGCGACATGGTGCCGCTGAGAGATGGAGAGAAGGTGGGCGTAATCGGCGGCGGCAACGTGGCGATGGATGCTGCCCGTACAGCCATCCGTCTGGGTGCCGATGTCACCGTGCTCTACCGCAAGACCCAGGAAGAGATGCCTGCCATCCGGAGCGAATACGAGGATGCCGTGAAAGAGGGCGTCAAGTTTGAGTGGAAAACCACCGTGGAGGCTTTCCTCAAGGGCAAGAACGGCAGGCTGGGAAGCTGCGTGCTGAATACTCCTGAGGGAGAGAGAGTTGAGAATTTCGACAGAATCTATCTCGCCATCGGTTCCCGTCCTGCCAACCGTATCGTTTCTACCACCGCAGGTATCGAGGTGGATGAGAAGGGCTACGTGAAGGTGGTGGAGCGTCCGTTCGGTATGACTACCCGCCGTGGTGTCTTTGCCGGAGGAGATGTGGTTCACCGTCCGCAGACCGTGGTCTTGGCGATGAAGGCAGCCAAGGAAGTGGCACAGGGCATCGCCCAGTATGTGGATGCCATCAAGCTGCTTGAAGAAGCTAAACGAATCGAAAAAGAAGGCGTATAATTACATGGATCAGGAGGATATCTCATCATGCAGATATCCTTCCTGAGGTTAATATCTGCTTAATCAGGTTAATATCTATTGCAATATTTTGCAGAATGCAGGATTCTTGTTATTTTTGCCTTCTCAAAAATAAGCAAAGATTATGAAGAAGATTATATTTTTTATCATCTGCCTGATGTCGGTGGCATCTATGGCACAGGCGCAGAAAACCTGCGTCATCGCCAGCGCCGAAGACCATGTGCCTATCCGCGAAGCGCTGATTCATACCGACAAGAACCAGTGGGCACGCACCGATTACCGCGGCTATTGGAACATGCGCTATCAGTTTGATTCGGCCACCGTGTCGAAACCCGGTTACGTGAAGGCTACCATCCGCTACAAGGAACTGCCTGATACCGTGTTCCTGCTGCCGGAAGCCAAGCAGATAGGCGAGGTGACCGTGTGGGGTAAGAACCAGCAGCATATCGACGACATGGAAGGCTTGATTCAGGAGCAGGTGAACTCCATTCCTACCTCGCCAGGCGGCATCGGATTCGACGCCTTCGGCTGGATGGACAAGCAGGGCAAGCGCGACAGGAAGCATCTGGAAAAAGCGAAGGGAATCTTTAAGGAAATGGACCGCAAAGACCCTATCGTCTCTGCCTACGAGAAGGCTACGGGCAAGAACTACAAGCTGAAAGAGCCCGAAAAGTAGAAAAAATCGGGTAACTTGTTGGCTTTCTCAGAAAAAAGTAGTATCTTTGTCGCCGAAATAAAAAGAAATAATAAGAAATGTTTGAAAATTTAAGTGATAGATTAGAACGTTCCTTCAAAATCTTGAAGGGTGAAGGTAAGATTACGGAAATCAACGTGGCTGAAACCATGAAGGATGTGCGCCGTGCACTCCTCGATGCCGACGTTAACTATAAGGTGGCTAAGGAATTCACCAACAAGGTGAAGGAGAAGGCGCTGGGCATGAACGTGCTCACTGCCGTGAAGCCTGGACAGCTGATGGTGAAGCTGGTTCACGACGAGCTGGCTGAACTGATGGGTGGCGAGGAAGCTCCTTTGAAGTTGGAAAACCGCCCGGCAATCATCCTGATGAGTGGTTTGCAGGGTTCTGGTAAGACTACCTTCAGCGGTAAGCTGGCTAATCTGCTCAAGACCAAGAAGGGTAAGAAACCATTGCTCGTAGCCTGCGACGTTTACCGTCCTGCTGCTATCCAGCAGCTCCATGTAGTGGGCGAGCAGGTGGGCGTTCCTGTATATAGCGAGCCTGATAACAAGGATGTCTGCGTCATCGCCGACCATGCCTTGCAGCAGGCTAAGACCAACGGCAACGACGTGGTTATCGTGGATACAGCCGGTCGTCTCGCCATCGACGAGCAGATGATGAACGAGATCAGCAATCTGAAGAATCATCTGAATCCTGACGAGACCCTCTTCGTGGTTGACTCCATGACCGGTCAGGATGCCGTAAATACAGCCAAGGAGTTCAACGAGCGCCTCGATTTCAATGGTGTTGTTCTCACCAAGCTCGATGGTGATACCCGTGGTGGTGCTGCCCTCAGTATCCGCACCGTGGTTACCAAGCCTATCAAGTTTATCGGTACTGGCGAGAAGATGGAGGCCATCGACGTGTTCCATCCAGCCCGTATGGCCGACCGTATTCTGGGTATGGGTGACGTGGTTTCCCTGGTAGAGCGTGCGCAGGAGCAGTTTGACCTGGAGGAGGCTAAGAAGCTGGAGAAGAAGATTCGCAAGAACCAGTTCGACTTCAATGATTTCTACAATCAGATTCAGCAGATCAAGAAGATGGGTAACATCAAGGACCTGGCTGCCATGATTCCTGGTGTGGGCAAGGCTATCCGCGACGTTGATATCCCTGAGGATGCCTTCAAGAGTGTAGAGGCTATCATCCAGAGTATGACTCCAAAGGAGCGCTCTAATCCTGGAATCCTCAATACCAGCCGCCGCCAGCGTATCGCTAAGGGTTCGGGCACTGATATCCAGGAGGTAAACAAGCTCATCAAGCAGTTTGACCAGACCCGCAAGATGATGCAGATGATGACAGGCAACAAGATGGCCCAGATGATGAGCCGCATGAAGGGTATGCCAGGCATGCCTAAGATGCCGGGAATGTAAATCAGTTGATAGTTAATAGTTTATAGCGGCTTCGCCGTATAGCAAACTTGCGATAGGCAAGAATGCCCTATAAACTATAAATTATAAATTATAAACTAAAGAATAAAATGCAGTTAATCGACGGAAAGGCGACAGCAGCCGCCATCAAGGAACAGATAGCCCAAGAGGTGGCACAGATTGTGGCACAGGGCGGAAAGCAACCTCATCTAGTTGCTGTGCTCGTGGGACACGACGGAGGAAGCGAGACCTATGTGAAGAACAAGGTTCTGGCTTGCGAGAAATGTGGCTTTAAGTCGACACTCATTCGATATGAGGATGATGTGACTGAAGAGGAACTTCTGGCCTGCGTTGACAGGCTGAACAAGGACGAGGATGTGGACGGATTCATCGTGCAGCTTCCTCTGCCTAAGCATATTGACGAGCAGAAGGTGACCATGGCGATAGACTATCGCAAGGATGTGGATGGTTTCCATCCCGTAAACGTGGGTCGCATGGCGCTGGGCATGCCTAGCTTCATCTCTGCCACGCCGCTGGGCATCCTTACCCTCTTGCAGCATTACAACATCCCGACCAGTGGCAAGAAATGCGTCATCCTGGGCAGAAGCAACATCGTGGGCAAACCTATGGCCCAGCTGATGATGCAGAAGCAGTATGGCGACGCCACTGTCACCGTGTGCCATTCTCATTCGGCTCATCTGAAGGAGGAATGCCGCGAAGCAGACATCATCATTGCTGCTATCGGCAAGCCTGATTTCGTTACTGCCGACATGGTGAAGCCGGGAGCCGTGGTCATCGATGTGGGTACCACCCGTGTGCCTGATGCATCGAAGAAAAGCGGATTCCGCCTGAATGGCGACGTGAAATTTGATGAGGTGGCAGAGAAGTGCTCTTTCATCACTCCAGTACCTGGAGGTGTAGGACCGATGACTATCTGTTCTTTGATGAAGAATACCCTTGCCGCCGGAAAAAAAGAGATCTATAAATAGGTCTATTCTGCACCAAAAGTGTGGAAAAGACGTTATGCGATTCGTGGAGGTAGGCTACTGCGAAGCAGCCTGCCTTTTTTCATATATTTGCATAGTTTATTTATTAAGCGTATGTATTTATGTATATTTAATCGTATATATATCATATCCTCTATATATAAATATGTATATATAATTAAGGTGAAACAATAGAAATCTAAAAACAAATCTGATAATTTAAATTAGAAAATATGATGAAACCAAAGTATCTACTCTTCTCGGCGGCATTGCTGGCTATGACGCAAGCTGTGGCACTGACGCCTGTGAAGAAGCAAATCCGTAAGGTGGCTGCCCGAAACAAGGTTGCGGCTGCTGCGAATGCGGCTAGAGCGAATGCTTCTGCTGCGAGTGTGGCTAGTGCACCTATAGATAAGGATGCACCGGCTTATAGAATCGTGGGTAAGGATTCCACTTGCCAAATCTTTGTTTATTCTCCTGCGGCAGACCAGGGCTTGCATCTGGCTTATCTTACCGACGATGATCGCTGGGTGGATGTAGGTCAGCTCTGTACCAGCGACTACGGTCCGTGGGGCAGCGAGAAGAAGATGTATCGCCCGTTTGTGATGAAGGCGAACGATGGCACCTGGCGTGCGCTCTGGAGTGTGAATACCCGTTCGCCTCAGTTTGCCGTGGCTTATTCAGAGGATTTGGTTACCTGGCGCCCTCAGGATTATCCTATCATGAAGGAGAAGGGTATCAAGGATGTGGCTGCCTATCAGATGGACGACGGATCTTTCGATATCTATCTGAAAACTGCCAAGGGCAAGCGATATGTGCATGCCGACAAGGATTTCCGCACCTTTGAAGAGGATTCGCTGGAAGCCACAGCCGACGATGTACTCTGGCAGCGTGATACGGCTACCATCAACGGTAAGTTGGTGGAAGGCAACGATTTCGAGATTCCTGCCATCCATCTCAACTATATCCGTGCCTGGCACAAGGCACTAGCCGAGGAAAACAGAGAGAACAACAGGCTCCTGCCTCATAACGAAGCTGAGCTTCAGGCTTATCTGAAGGAAAAGAATGTAGAACTGGCTGCAGGCAACGAGGTTTCTGCCCAGCTTCAGATCAAGGCTCAGAAATCGCATCGCATCTCTGACAAACTCATCGGTATCTTCTTCGAGGATATCAGCCGTGCTGCTGATGGTGGCCTTTGTGCCGAGCTGCTGCAGAATGGCGACTTTGAGTATAACGGAGAAAGAAAAGGCTGGAATGCCATCACGGCTTGGCAGGGATTGAATTTGCAGGCGGGTTCATCATCTGCCACTTCTTCAGAGACTTCAACCTCTGTTGTTTCTTCAGAGAATGGTGTGAGCCAGAACAATCCTCATTATGCCATCCTGGGCGAGACACCTATTTATAATATAGGCTGGGAGGGCATCACCGTGAAGCGTGCTGCCTACGATGTGAGTCTCTATGCCCGCTGCATGGATGGCAAGAAAAAGCAGCTCACCGTGGCCTTGGTGGATGCTGAGAACCAGATAGTGGCTCAGGCTAAACTGAAGGTGCAGGGCGGCGAATGGAACGAATATAAGACCCAGCTCGTGATTTCTGATAAATATAAGGGTGAACTGGGCAAGGATATCCGTTTTGCCGTTATCCCTAAGGGCAAAGACAGAGTGGCTGTGGATATGCTGAGCCTCATGCCGCAGGATACCTATAAGGGTCATGGCCTGCGCAAGGATCTGGCTGAGGTAATCGCAGATTTGAAGCCTCGCTTCGTAAGATTCCCGGGCGGCTGCATGCTTCATGGTCAGGGCTTGGAGAACATCTATCACTGGAAGGAGAGCGTGGGACCGCTGAAGGACCGCAAGCCTGCAAAGAATATCTGGAATTATCACCAGACCCGCAAGCTGGGCTTCTATGAGTATTTCCAGTGGTGCGAGGATATGGGAGCAGAGCCGCTGCCAGTGTTGGCGGCTGGTGTGCCTTGCCAGAATTCGCAGCCTAATGCTCAGGGAATCTGCGGTCAGCAGGGAGGTATCCCGATGGCTGATATGCCTCAGTATGTTCAGGATGTAATCGACCTGGTGGAGTGGGCGAATGGCGACCCTGCCACATCGAAGTGGGCAAAGATGAGAGCTGATGCCGGTCATCCGGCTCCATTCAACCTGAAGATGGTGGGAATCGGTAACGAAGATTTGATTTCCACCGATTTCGAGCAGCGTTATCTGATGATATGCAAGGCCCTGAAGGAGAAGCATCCAGAGATAGAGGTGGTAGGCACCGTAGGTCCGTTCCACTATCCATCTTCTGATTATATCGAGGGCTGGAAGATTGCCAAGGAGAACAAGAAGTGGATAGATGCGGTGGATGAGCACTATTATGAAAAACCAGGATGGTTCATCAACCATCAGGATTATTATGATAACTACGACCGCAAGGCTCCGAAGGTATATCTGGGCGAGTATGCTGCCAACGGCAATAATGAGTTGGACCGTGCCCTGGCAGAAGGCATCCACCTCTGCAATGTAGAGCGTAATGGTGATGTGGTAGAAATGACCTCCTATGCTCCGTTGCTTTGCAAGAATGGTTATAGCAACTGGAATCCGGATATGATCTACTTCGATAACAGCGAGAAAATCCGTCTCACCGAGAGCTACAAGATGCAGAAGATGTTCGGTCAGCATGCCGGCGATACTTACGTTGCTTCAGAGCTGAATCTTCCTGCAGCCTTGCAGCGTTATGTGGGAACCAGCGTGGTGAAGGATTCAAAGACGGGCAAAACGTGGCTCAAGGTGGTGAATGCCTTGCCTCGTACGCTCAAGCTTCAGGTAAATGGTCTTGGCAGCAAGGCAGTGGAAGTAAAAGCCCGTTCTTCGCAGGTCTTCGAACTCTAGGATAATTCCTATTTTCTATACAAGGGTAAAAGCATCAAACTTAATTCTGTATTGATGCTTTTGCCCTTCTTTTTTGCTCAGTATCTTGTGAAACGTGCGTTTTAACTGATAATTTGTTAGAATAAAGCTTTATTTTATAACAAAATTCGTGATTTTTTGAAAGTTTATACGAAATTTGTTGGTTATTACATAAATTCTCATTATCTTTGCAGGCAAAATAAAAAGATGAGGTCTTGAAAGAGTCCTTTTCGTAGTAACGAACAAGAAAAATAAAAGAGATAATTCAATATGAAACATCCATTAAGAAGTAGCGTCTGTACTGAAGGCAGAAGAATGGCAGGTGCCCGTGCACTCTGGGTAGCTGCAGGTATGAAACATGAGCAGTTTGGCAAGCCAATCATCGCTATCGTGAACAGCTTTACACAGTTTGTTCCAGGTCATACTCATCTTCACGAGATTGGTCAGATTGTCAAGAAGGAAATTGAGGCTATGGGTTGCTATGCAGCCGAGTTTAATACCATCGCTGTGGATGATGGTATCGCTATGGGCCACGACGGAATGCTCTATTCTTTGCCAAGCCGTGACATCATCGCTGATTCTGTGGAATATATGGTCAATGCTCACAAGGCGGATGCCATGATCTGCATCTCCAACTGTGACAAGGTGACTCCAGGTATGCTCATGGCATCTATGCGATTGAATATCCCTACCGTGTTCTGTTCGGGTGGTCCGATGGAGGCTGGCCGCTGGAAAGGCGAGAATGCCGACTTGATTACCGCAATGATCAAGGGTGCTGATACCAGTATTTCTGACGAGGAGATGGAGCAGATTGAAAAGTGTGCCTGCCCTGGTTGCGGAAGCTGCTCGGGTATGTTCACAGCCAACTCCATGAACTCTCTTACCGAGGCTATCGGTTTGAGTCTTCCGGGAAACGGAACCATTCTTGCTACCCATAAGAACCGCATCGAACTCTTCAAGGAGGCTGCCCGCCAGGTGGTTAAGAATGCATACGCATACTATCAGGATGGTGACGAGAGCGTTTTGCCACGCAACATCGCTACCCGTGACGCCTTCCTCAACGCCATGACACTTGATATCGCCATGGGCGGTAGCACCAACACCGTGCTCCACCTGTTGGCTGTGGCTCAGGAAGCTGGTGCCGACTTCAAGATGGAAGACATCGACGCTTTGAGCCGCAAGGTGCCTTGCCTCTGCAAGCTCTCTCCTAATACTCAGAAGTATAGCGTGCAGGAGTGCAACCGTGCCGGTGGTATCCTGGGCATCTTGAACGAGTTGAACAAGGGCGGACTTATCAATGGCAACGTGATGCGTGTGGATGGTCATACCCTTGCAGAACAGATGAAGAAATATGATATCACAGGTGCTAGCATCGACCCAGAGGCTGACAGAATCTATCATTCTGCCCCTGGCAGAAAGTTCTCTACCCAGATGGGTAGCCAGGATGCACAGTGGGAGAGCCTCGATACAGACAGAGAAAATGGTTGTATCCGCGACTTGGAGCATGCTTACACCAAGGATGGCGGTTTGGCAGTGCTCTTCGGTAACATCGCCCAGAATGGTTGCGTTGTGAAGACTGCCGGTGTTGACCCAGTGCTTTGGCACTTCGAGGGTCCTGCCGTATGCTTCGATTCTCAGGAGGATGCCTGCGAGGGAATCTTGGGTGGCAAGGTGAACTCTGGCGATTGCGTAGTGATTACTCACGAAGGTCCTAAGGGCGGTCCTGGCATGCAGGAAATGCTTTATCCTACCTCTTACATCAAGAGCCGTCACCTCGGAAAGGAATGTGCGCTCATCACCGATGGCCGCTTCTCGGGTGGTACTTCAGGCTTGAGTATCGGTCATATCAGTCCTGAGGCTGCTGCTGGTGGCAACATCGGTAAGATCAAGGATGGCGATATCATCGTTATCGATATTCCTAGCCGTTCTATCAACGTGAAGCTTTCTGACGAGGAACTCGCAGCGCGCCCACAGCAGCCTTTGAAGCGAAACCGTGTGGTAAGCAAGGCTTTGCGTGCCTACGCCCAGAGCGTAAGTTCTGCAGATAAGGGCGGTGTGAGAATCATCGACTAAGGTGCGAGAATCATCGACTAATAGAGAAAAGATAACAAGTTTTTGAATTTTCAGAATAATAACAGATAAATGGCAAAAGAAGTAATAACAGGAGCTGAAGCATTGATGCGTTCGCTGCATAACGAAGGGGTTAAGACCATCTTCGGCTATCCGGGCGGTAGCATCATGCCAGTGTTTGATGCGCTGTATGGTTACACGAGAGGAGAGAAGAAGATGTTCGATCACATCTTGGTTCGTCACGAGCAGGCTGCTGCTCACGCTGCACAGGGTTATGCCCGAGTCAGCGGCGAAGTGGGTGTGACTCTCGTAACTAGTGGTCCTGGAGCAACTAATACGCTCACCGGTATTGCTGATGCCATGATGGATTCTACACCTATCGTGGTCATCGCCGGACAGGTGGGTGTGGGTGCTTTGGGTACTGATGCTTTCCAGGAGGTTGACCTGGTGGGCGTTACCCAGCCTATCTCTAAGTGGGCTTATCAGATTCGCCGTCCTGAGGATGTGGCATGGGCTGTGAGCCGTGCGTTCTATATAGCTCGTAGCGGCCGTCCGGGTCCGGTGGTTCTCGACTTCACCAAGAATGCCCAGGTTGCTACCTGCGAGTGGGAACCGGTGAAATGCGAGAAGGTTACATCTTACAATCCATATCCTAAGATTGATGAAAAGGCTGTGGCTGAGGCTGCAGAACTCATCAATCAGGCAAAGAAGCCTTTCGCCCTTGTGGGTCATGGTGTAGAGTTGGGAGGCGCCCATAATGAATTGTTGGAATTCCTGGAGAAGGCAGATATCCCGGCTGGTCGCACCCTGCTCGGTCTTTCTGCTCTTCCTAGCAATCACCCTCTCAACATGGGTATGCTCGGTATGCATGGTTCCTATGCTACCAATATGAAGACCCAGGAGTGCGATGTGCTCATCGCCATCGGTATGCGCTTCAGCGACCGTATCACGGGCGTTCCGTCTAAATACGCCAAGCAGGCTAAGATTATCCATCTGGATATCGACAAGTCGGAAATCGATAAGGTTATCAAGACAGATGTGGCTGTGATTGGCGATTGCAAGCAGTCGCTGCCTGCCATTACCCGTCTCCTAAACAAGAATGTTCACCGCGAATGGAGAGATTCCTTCGAGGAATATCGCCAGCAGGAGCAGGAGAAGGTGATAGAAAAGGATATCCATCCTACAGAAGGACCTCTGCTCATGGGTGAGGTGACCAATGTGGTGACAGAAGCTACTCATAATGAGGCGGTTCTCGTGAACGATGTAGGTCAGAACCAGATGATCAGTAGCCGCTACTTCAAGTTTACCAAGAAGTTGAGCATCGTGACCAGTGGTGGTTTCGGAACCATGGGCTTCGGTCTTCCTGCAGCTATCGGTGCTACCTTCGGTGCTCCAGACAGAACTATCTGCTGTTTCTTCGGTGATGGCGGATTCCAGATGAACATCCAGGAGTTGGGTACCATCATGGAGCAGCAGGCACCGGTGAAGATGATTCTCCTGAACAACAACTATTTGGGTAATGTGCGCCAGTGGCAGGATCTGATGTTCGAGGGACGTCGCTCTTTCACCCACATGCTGAACCCACGCTATGAGGAAATCGCCAAGGCTTATGGCATCCCATATGATGTGGTTATCGACCGCAAGGACTTGAAGGAGAAGGTAGAGAAGATGATAAGCACCAAGGGACCATATCTTCTGGAGTGCGCCATCAAGGAAGACGAGGACATCGTTCCGATGACCCTGCCTGGAAAGAGTGTGGATGAAATGCAGCTTGAGCTTCACTATTAATAAAGAAAAGAATTATGGAGAATAACAACGAAAAGAAATTATATACGTTGCTTGTCTATTCTGAGAATATTGCGGGTATTCTGAATCAGATTACAACTGTGTTCACTCGCAGACAGGTTAACATCGAGAGCTTGAATGTATCGGCTAGTAGCATCAAGAACATCCATAAATACACGATTACTGTGTGGAGCGACGCTGAGCAGATAGAGAAAATCAACAAGGCGATTGAAAAGAAGATTGATGTGGTGAAGAGTGATTACTACACCGACGATCAGATTTTCATTCACGAGGTGGCACTCTTTAAGATTTCTACCCCTGTCTTGTTGGAAAATCCAGAGGTATCCCGCACCATCCGCAAGCATGATGCTCGCATGATGGAGGTGAATCCTACCTATAGCACCGTGCTTTTGGCAGGACTTACCGAGGATATCGCCGACCTTTTCCATAAGCTGAATAGTTTTGACTGTCTCCTGCAATATACCCGAAGTGGACGAATTGCCGTAACCCGAAGCTTCGACGAGCCGGTTTCCGACTATGTGAAGCAGAATTCAGAAGGATAATCCATTTATGATTCAATAGATCCCTTTGTTCCTTTGATTTGAAAATCGGAAGAACAGAGGGATTTTTGTCTTATATACAAGCTGATTTTTTGTCTTATATACAAGCATATTTTTCGTCCTTTATGCAAACAGGGCTTTTGCTATACAATATAAGCCGGAATTTTTCGCTATATATATAATGACGTTATATATATAATAACGCTATATATATAATAACGCTATATATATAATAAGGTGTAAACGAATAAAAGAAATTAGTATGAAACCAGAATTATTAAGTAAAGTAGGTCGCTATGAGTTTTTGGCAGAACCCTTCCATTGCGACTTTTCCAGTCATCTCTTCATGGGACACCTGGGCAATCATCTTTTGAACGCAGCCGATTTTCATAGCAACGACCGTGGCTATGGCATGAATTATCTGATGCCTCGCCACAAGACTTGGGTATTGAGCCGTCTTGCCGTAGAAATGATAGAAATGCCAAAATCATACGATAAGTTCTTCGTGGAAACATGGGTAGAGAGTGCCATGAAGTATTTCACATCCCGTGATTTCAAGATTTGCGGAAAAGATGAGAAAGTGTATGGCTATGGCAAGAGTGTTTGGGCGATGATTGATACGGAGACCCGACAGCCTGTAGATATTTTTGAAATTAATGATGGTCTGATCAAGGAATATATCGAAACTGAAAAACTTTGTCCTATTGCTGCAAGTTCCAGAGTGAAGATGAGCAAGGAGACAAAGCTGGTCCGTACCATCGATACCTATTATAATGATGTGGATGTAAACGGGCATATCAACTCCGTAAAGTACATCGAACACATCCTCGACCTCTTCGACATCGATTACTATTTGACACATTTTCTGCAAAGATTCGAGATAGCTTATGTTGCCGAGAGCCATCAGGGTGACAAATTGAAATTCTATATGGAGCAGGTAGAAGACGAAGAATTCTGCATAAAAATAACAAAAATATGCAGAAATGACGAAAATGAGGTGGAAATCGTAAGAAGTAAGCTAAAATTTATAAAAAAGTGATAGAAAAATTTGGTAGTGTCATTTTAAATCATTACCTTTGCACTCGAAATAAAGAATAAACCCAGTGCCGCTACCTTGGATAGGCAGTGGACGGATCAAACAGGCTCTCTTTGGATAAGAATACAGCTCGCATCCGTATGGACAAGTATAACCCGCGGCTCCACAAATGGCAAGCCGCACAAAAAAAATAAAAATTATGGCAGAAATGAATTTCGGTGGCGTAATGGAAACTGTTGTCACCAGTCATGAATTTTCATTGGAGAAAGCACGTGAAGTATTGAAGAACGAAACAATCGCAGTTATCGGTTATGGTATCCAGGGTCCTGGTCAGGCTTGTAACCTTCGCGATAATGGTTTCAACGTCATCGTCGGACAGCGTCAGGGTAAGACCTACGAGAAGTGTCTGAAGGATGGTTGGGTTCCTGGTAAGACATTGTTCTCTATCGAGGAAGCTGCTGAAAAGGGTACTATCATCTGTATGTTGCTTTCTGATGCCGGTCAGATTGCATGCTGGCCAAAGATTAAGCCACACCTCACAGCAGGTAAGACTTTGTATTATTCACATGGTTTCGCTATCAACTGGAGCGACCGCACAGGCGTTGTTCCACCAAAGGATATTGATGTAATCATGGTTGCTCCTAAGGGTTCTGGTACTTCTCTCCGCACTATGTTCTGCGAGGGTCGTGGTTTGAACTGCTCTTACGCTGTATACCAGGATGCATCTGGCAAGGCAGAGGAGAAGACTATTGCCTTCGGTATCGGTATCGGTGCCGGTTATTTGTTCAAGACAACATTCCAGCGTGAGGCTACTTCTGACCTCACAGGTGAGCGTGGCTCATTGATGGGTGCAATTGAGGGATTGTTGGAGGCACAGTATGACGTGCTCCGCGAGAATGGTCACTCTCCATCTGAGGCTTTCAACGAGACTGTTGAGGAGCTCACACAGAGCCTTGGCCCTCTCTTCGGTGCTAAGGGTATGGATTGGATGTATGCTAACTGTTCTACAACAGCTCAGCGTGGTGCTCTTGATTGGGCTCCTCGTTTCCGTGAGGCTATCAAGCCTGTTATGGAGTGGTTGTATTACTCTGTTAAGACTGGTAATGAGGCTCAGATTTCTATCGACAAGAACTCTCAGGCTGATTACCGTGAGAAGTTGAATGCTGAACTCGAGGCTATGCGCAACAAGGAAATGTGGCAGGCTGGTGTTACAGTACGTAAACTTCGCCCAGAGAATAACTAATTTTTTTCTCGTACATAATGTTTTAAAAGGGGACGGACCGAGATGGTTCGTCCCCTTTTTAATTTGATTGATCAGAAGATATTCCTAATCCTTTTTTTCTATGATATGATGGTCTTCTATGATGATCTGGTTTTCTGCTACTTTCCTGCGGAGTTCCTTCTCTCTTTCTTCAGCCTGACCAGCCAGGCATACGTCGCATTGCTTGCAATCTCTGTCGTTCTCTTCTCCAAAATAGGCGAGTAGCTGTCTTGAACGGCATACCTCGTCGTTCTTGGCATAGCGAATCATGCTTTTGATGCGCTTCTCGTATTGCTCACGTCTCGACTCCCATACTTCTTTAGGAATCACCACTTTGTCACCATCCACCCTGTCGCGGGTATAACTGATAAAAGGTATCTTGCGGCGAGGAATGAATTGGATGATATGGCGGGCTGCCAGACTCTTCAGAGCAAAATATACCTGCTGGATGGTTAGCTCTGCCTGTCGGGCTATCATCGTCTCGTCGATATAGGTAAGATCAACAAAGAGACTTCCATAGGAGCGTAGTAGGGCGGTGACGACGGCATCCTGGCTGGGAGCGAGCTGATCTAGTTGGTAAAGGTCGTTTCTGCCTAGCAGGAACATCACTCGTGCCTTGCCGTCGGGATTATCCTCATAATGCAGATATCCGCTTCTCTCCAGAATGCGAAGAGCAGCATCTACCTTGGTAGGGAAGTACTTGTAGGTGACGCAGAACTTTTCGATATCAAACTCGAAGGTCTTTCCCTGTCCGCTGCCCACGCCTATCTGGTAGAAGTAAGCCAGATGTTCATAGATGTCTTGTATGAGTTCTTTGGGTGGGAAGGTATCATCTACGCGCTTGCATAGTTTCAGCTCGTCGTGCTTGTTGTAGAGAAGTACGGCGTATGATTTCTGTCCGTCTCTTCCCGCACGTCCTGCTTCCTGGAAATAGGCTTCCAGCGAGTCCGGACAGTCTATGTGAATCACCACACGCACATCCGGCTTGTCGATTCCCATACCGAAGGCATTGGTTGCGCACATCACCCTTACTTCGTCCTTCTGCCAAGCCTTCTGTCGCTGGTCTTTTACGTCGGGATCCAGTCCGGCATGATAAAAGGTGGCGGTAATGCCCTGTTGCGAGAGCAGCTGCGCCATCTCCTTGGTTCGCTTTCTGCTGCGGGCATAAATGATGGCGGAGCCTCCCACGCTTTGCAGGATATGAATCATCTCGCCCTGCTTATCCTCAGCTTCGCGTACTACGTAAGCCAGGTTCTTGCGCTCGAAACTCATCTTGAAGACATTCTTTTCCTTGAAATGGAGCCTTTCCTGTATGTCGTCTACTACTTCGGGGGTAGCTGTGGCGGTAAGGGCAAGTATCGGAATGCCAGGTTTCATCTCCCTGATGCTGGCTATCTGCAGATAGGAGGGGCGGAAGTCGTAGCCCCACTGACTGATGCAGTGGGCTTCATCTACCGTGATAAAACTTACATGAATGTGGCGTAATTTGGTTTGAAACATCTCCGAGGCAAGTCTTTCGGGGGAAACATACAGAATCTTCACACCTCCGAAGATGGCGTTGTCGAGGGTTTGCAGGATTTCGCTTCTCGATTTGTCGGCATAGATGGCATCAGCCAGGATGCCATGTTCTCTGAGGTGCTGCACCTGGTCTTTCATCAGGGCGATGAGAGGGGTTATCACGATGCATACCCCCTCCTGTGCCAGGGCTGGCACCTGGAATGTGATTGACTTGCCACCGCCTGTAGGCATAAGGCCGAGGGTATCCCGTCCGCTGGCAATGCTTTCAATGATATTGCGCTGAATGCCTCGGAAATCGGGATACCCCCAGTATTTTTGCAGAATAGATTGAAATTTATCTGCCATAATCTTCTTTCTTTAATCGTTAGGACGGATATCTTCTATCTGAAGCTGTACTTGGTTCTTCTTGAAGATATTGTCTTCGATGGTATAAACAATGTCGAAACTGCGGCGGCTCTTGATGTAGCGGGCTGCTGCACTCTGTCCGAAGGCTATACCGTTCATGACGGTGCTCGACTTTGAATCCACCAATTCCAGCTTGATGTGTTCCTGTTCTCTACCCACCACCTTGCTGGTTCCGTAGTCATATACCTTTCGGGTACAGAACACAGGTTTAGGGTTGCAGGGACCAAACGGCGAGAATCGCTTCAGGTCGGCATGCAGCTGCTTGCTGATGTCCTTGAAATCTATCACTGCATCTATGTTGAGCAGGGCTTCCGTCTGTTCAGGGGCTATGTGTTCTGCCACATATTTCTGGAATCTGTCTCTGAATTCCTTGATATGCTCCCATCTTAAGGTAAGACCGCATGCGTAGGTATGACCTCCGAAGTTCACGAGCAGGTCGCGGCAGCTCTTGATGGCTGAATAAACGTCAAATCCGGTCACGCTGCGGGCAGAACCGGTAGCCAGTTCTCCTTCGCGGGTCAATACCACGGTAGGACGGAAGTAGATTTCCGTGAGTCTTGAGGCTACGATGCCGATGACTCCCTTTTTCCATCCCTCATCATAGAGCACGATGCTTGAGTTGTGCTTCTGGGTTTCCAGTCTTGAAACAATCAGGTTGGCTTCCTCTGTCATCTGCTTGTCGATGTCCTTGCGCTGTTCGTTGTATTCGTTGATGTGCTTTGCCATGTGCAGTGCGTGCCCATAGTCACGTTCCACCAGCAAATCCACGCTTTCCTTGCCATTCTCCATACGTCCGGAGGCATTGATTCTAGGACCGATCTTGAATACGATATCGCTCATGCCCAGCTCTCGGCCGTTCAGACCGCAGATGTCGATGATGGCTTTCAATCCGATGCTCGGGTTGGTGTTGAGCAGTTTCAAGCCATGGAAAGCCAGGATTCTGTTCTCATCTACTACAGGCACGATATCTGCAGCAATGCTCACTGCACAGAGGTCGAGCAATGGGATAAGTCGGGAGAACGGAATGTTGTTGTTCTTGGCAAAGGCCTGCATGAATTTGAATCCCACGCCGCATCCGCAGAGGTGCTTGAATGGGAATGGATCATCCGGGCGCTTAGGGTTGAGTATAGCCACAGCGGGTGGCATCACGTCGTCGGGAACATGATGGTCGCAGATGATGAAGTCTATGCCAAGGCTTTTGGCATATTCAATCTCCTTGATGGCCTTGATGCCGCAATCGAGGATGATGATGAGTTTCACACCAGTTTCATGTGCAAAGTCTATTCCCTTTTTGCTTACTCCATAGCCTTCGTCATATCGGTCGGGGATGTAGTAATCGATGTTGGAATAGAATTGCTGCAGAAACTTATACACCAATGCTACAGCCGTGCAGCCGTCTACGTCGTAATCGCCGTAAACGAGAATGCGCTCCTTGCGTCCCATGGCATCGTTGAGGCGGTCTACGGCGATATCCATATCCTTCATCAGGAAAGGATTGATCAGGTCGGAAAGCTGTGGACGGAAGAATCGCTTGGCTGCCGACTCGGTCGTAATGCCTCGATGGATGAGAAGATTCGCCAGGATAGGGCTGATGCTGAGCTTTACGGCTAGTTCGTTAGCCGTTTTTTCTTGCTCCGGTGAAGGTTCTTCGTAATTCCATTTAAAATGCATTTTTAATTATTTTTATTTCTGCCCCCAAAGTTACAAAAATAAAATGACAAACGGAAACTTTTTCCTAGGAATTTAACATAATTACGAAGAAATAATAAAAAAAAGGCAGCAAACCTAGGTTTGCTGCCTTTAAATATTTTGTTTTTATTAGATTCCGAGCTTCTTGCGGATATCCTTAGGGATGGCGTTCTTGTTAACCATGAAGTCCATAGTCTTGTAAGCTACGAATGCCTTGGTCATGTACCAGGTGCCCTTGTAGTCACCATACTCACCCCAAGAGTTCTTTACCATATAGTACTCCTTGCCGTTCTGGTCCTTTGCGATACCGTAGATGTGCATTCCGTGGTCGTCTGTTGTCTCCCAGTTGTCGAATGCTTCCTGGCGCATAGCCTGTGTAGGAACTACCTCAGGAGCGTTTACGCCGAGTGAATCGAACTTCTCCTTCTTCTCGTCCTTTGAGAGCTTGAACCAGTGGTCAGCATCTGTACCTGCCATAGAACGTACCTTCTTCACGTCGTAAGCGATACCGAGACCCTTGCGTGTGAAACCGTCCTCTGTTACGTCACCGCCCCAAGCTATGGTATAGCCATTGTTTACGGCGTTGTCGATAATCTTGCAGAGGTCGTCCATAGGAACGTTGTAGCTCAAAGGCCAGCGCCAGTTGTCCTGTACCTCAACAGCAAACTTGCTCCACATTGGATGGTGTGTATAGCTGGTGATGGTTACATAATCATCGAGGTTCAAGCCGAGGCTCTTGCAGAAAGTCTCTGGAGTATACTGCTTGCCCTGGTAAGTGAACTTTTCAGGAGTCTTGCCGATATATGAGTCGATGATGCCCTGAAGACCATTCTTCCAAGCTGGAGAAAGCTTCTTGGCTGTGCTCTTTGCTACTGCCTCTACGTATGGAGTCATTACGTCGAAGAACTCGCCGAAGTTAGCCAGTGAGTCGCCTGTCATTGTACCTGGAGCTGGCATAGCATCCTCTGGTACGATGCCATAGTGCTGCAAAGCATAGAGAACATCGTATGCGCTACCACCCTGAGAGAAGCTTACGTCGCCGTGCATTCTCACAGCCATTGTGGCGCGATCCATATAAGTCTTGTTGGCAACGAACATCTCGCTCAGGTTGAATGTCTTGCCTGTGTTCTTCAAAATCTCGCTCTCGAAGAAGCTGAGAGTAGAGTAAGCCCAGCACGTACCGCTACGGTTCTGATCCTTGATGCTTGTAATAGGATTCTGCTTCACTACAGTGAAAACTGGCTTGTTCTTAGCGATGGCTGCTGAATCTGCAGCATTCTTAGCGCTTGCACCAGTAGCAACCATAGCCAACATGGCTGCGACAATCATTGATTTCTTCATGAATTTTTTTCTCTTTAAATTAATAATGTAATCTTATTATCTCTCTTTCAGATAGAATCTTCTCTTTTTAATGGGCTATTTGCCTAGCGAATTTCTTCTCTGTTGGCTGCCATATATTCCTCAACATCCTTTGGATGATAAGGAATGCGGTCCTTGCCCAGGAATCTGCAGCCATCCTTGGTAATGAGTACATCGTCCTCAATACGGATGCCACCGAAGTCCTTGTAAGTCTCAATCTTGTCGAAGTTGAGGAACTCTGCACAGTGACCTGACGCCTTCCAGTCGTCGATGAGGGCTGGAATGAAGTAAACGCCCGGTTCGTCTGTTACAACGAAACCTTCCTGGAGTCGGCGACCCATGCGCAGACAGTTGGTACCAAACTGTTCCAGATTAGGACGTACTTCTTCGTCAAAGCCTACGTTAATCTGGTCGAGGTTCTCCATGTCGTGAACGTCCATTCCCATCATGTGTCCCAATCCGTGAGGCAGGAACATGGCGTGGGCACCAGCCTTTACAGCTTCCTCTGTGTCACCTTTGGCAAGACCGAGCTCCTTCATGCGGTCGAAGAGCAGGCGGCAAACACCGAAGTGGACATCTGCCCATTTTACGCCTGGCTTTGCTATTTCGAGCGCATAGTCGTGGCAAGCTTCTACGATGGTGTAGATTTCCAGCTGGCGCTGGTTGAACTTACCGCTCACAGGCATGGTACGGGTATTGTCAGAACAGTAGTTGTTCATGGTCTCAGCACCCGCATCGCAAAGTGCCAATCTGCCTTCCTCCAACAAGTTCATTGATGGATAGCCATGCTGAATCTCGCCATGCTGGCTGAAGATGGTTGGGAAGCTGACCATTGATCCGTAAGAATGGGCGATTCCGCTCACCTGGCCGGCTACGTATTTCTCTGTGATACCTGGTCGAACCAGTTTCATGGCTGTGGTATGCATCTTGTAACCGATGACTGCAGCACGCTCCAGCTCTTCGATTTCCTCCTGGGTCTTGGTAGAGCGCATCTTGACTACGGCCTTGATCAGGTCCATGCTGGCTTCTTCCTTCTGCTGTACAGGGTGGATGCCGAGCAAGTCGAATACCTGAAGCTTGATGTCGTAGCGGTAAGGAGGCAGGAAGTGAATCTTGCGCTTCTTCGACATGGCATCGTTGCAGATGGTCTTGAGAGTCTTCATTGGCGCAGAGTTATGAACACCCACCTGTTCTGCCAGGTCGTGTACGCTGTCTACGCTTCCATACCAAACAATGTCAACCAGGTCGATGTCGTCACCGATCAGAGTCTCGATGTCGTTATCTATATCAATCACACCAACCAATCCTTCGCGCTGCTGTCCGAAGTAATACAGGAAAGTAGAGTCCTGACGGAATGGGTAATATCCGTTGTTTGGGAAATTACATGGTGAATTGTTGTTTCCGAAAAGAATGATCACGCCGCTCTTTACGAGCTTCTTGAGCTCCTGGCGACGGCTGATATAAGTGTCCTTGCTAAACATATTTTTAGAATTTTACTTTATTTTGCTGCAAAGTTAGCAAATATTTCGCAAAAATGTATTATCTTTGCAAGCAAAAATAAAATATTCGTGTGAATTTATAAATAATTAATACATTCATGCGCTTTTTGATGCTAAAATGTAATGAAAATCGTAAAGATTACGCTCGTTTATTGCATGTTTGCTATCAGATTGAAAGCTATAATTGAAGAATAAAAGCAGTTGATATGGTAATGAAGATAAAATTGAGAAATACAGGATTGGTGTTAGAGGGTGGAGGCATGCGCGGTGTTTTCACCAGTGGCGTGCTGGATGCCTTTATGAAGCATGATGTGTACTTTCCTTACACGGTGGCGGTATCGGCTGGAGCCTGCAATGGCATGTCGTATGTGAGCCGTCAGCCTCGCCGTGCCCGAATTTCAAACATCGATTATTTGGCGCGTTATCAGTATATAGGTATCCGGCACCTTGTAACCCAGGGATGCATTTTCGATCGTGAGTTGCTATATGATAAGTTCCCGAATCAGTTGCTTCCTTATGATTTCGACACCTATTTCAAATACGCAGACGGGTTTGAGATGGTTACCACCAATTGCTTGACTGGTTTTCCGATGTATCTTTCGGAGAACCACGACCGCCAACGGGCCCTCGACATCGTGCGTGCTTCAAGCAGCCTGCCTTATGTGAGTAAGATTGTGAATGTGGATGGCATTCCAATGTTGGATGGTGGCATAGTCGATAGTATTCCTGTGCAGCGTGCCTTTGATAAGGGTTTTGAGCATAATGTGGTTATCCTGACACGTAACAAGGGGTGGCGAGATACGGGTAAGGATAGGAAGCTACCTTATTTATATAAGAACTATCCGCGTCTGCGAGTGGCACTGAGCCGTCGCCACAGGGCTTATAATGAGCAGATTCAACTGGTCGATGATCTGGAGGCTGCAGGAAAGATTACCTGTATTCGCCCGATACGTCCGATGGAGGTGGGACGCATAGAGAAGGATACTGCAAGGTTGGAGCAGCTCTATGAGGAAGGTTTCATGCTGGGTGAAGCTTTCTGCGAGAAATATCTGTAAAAAATGAGAAAAGCTTACTCGTTGTCTGGAATTTCAGACAATGAGCAAGCTGTATTGCTATAATAGAAAAGCCGTAATTCAATATCAGGCATGATAAAGTTATGATTCGATATCATCTATATTGAAAACGGGAGATGTTTATTCCTCAAGCAGGTCTGGGCGCAGACGCTTGGTTCGCTCCATGGCTTGGTCGAACTCCCATTGGCGTATCTTCGCCTCGTTGCCGCTCAGAAGAATCTCTGGCACTTTCCAACCCTTGTAGTCGGATGGGCGGGTGTAGATAGGAGCTGAGAGGATATCGTCCTGGAAACAGTCGGATAGGGCACTCTGCTCGTCGCTGATAACGCCCGGTACCAGTCTGATCACCGCATCCGAGATAATTGCTGCAGCAAGCTCTCCACCTGTGAGCACATAGTCGCCCACGCTGATTTCGCGGGTGATGAGGTGGTCGCGCACACGCTGGTCTATTCCCTTGTAGTGACCACAGAGGATGATGAGGTTGCCACCCAGCGACATTTCGTTGGCTATCTTCTGGTTGAAGGTTTCGCCGTCAGGAGATACGTAGATCACGTCGTCGTACTCACGTTCTGCCTTCAGTGCCGTGATGCATCGGTCGATAGGTTCGCATTGCATCACCATGCCGGCACTTCCTCCGTATGGATAGTCGTCCACTCGCTTCCATTTATCTAATGTATAGTCGCGCAAGTTATGCAGATGAATCTCTGCGAGACCCTTCTTCTGCGCGCGTGCCAGAATCGACTCGTTGAAGAAGCCTTCCAGCATCTCTGGTAATACTGTAATAATGTCTATTCTCATATCATCTGCAAAATTAATAAATAATGTAGTAAGTTCCAAATCTTTTTCCTCTTTTCTTTGTTTTTTGAGCCGAAAATTTGTTTTTTGCAGCTAAAACAAGCGGTTTGCTTGAAAATCGTAATTTTAGCGTGTTGGCACCAAAATAAGGTTGATTATTGCATAAATATGCAACAAATTCATCAAAAACAAAGAAATTTAATAGCAAAATGATAAATAATCGTGAAAATGTGCTACTATTTGAAGAAAAAGTCGTATATTTGCAAACAAAATCGCTCGATTAGGGTACATCGCATATAAAAATGGTGTGCGTACACACGAGTGCATGGTTAATTTAATAATAGTGAATAAGATGATACTGGACATTGAAATGCTGAGAAGCTTTTATGCTTCGTATTCGGAAAGTGTAAAACAGGCGAAAGCTACTGTAAAACGACCTCTCACTTACGCCGAGAAGGTGCTCTTTGCGCATCTTTTCGACCCATCTGAGTTGCGACCATATAAAAGAGGTATAGAATATGTGGATTTCCGACCTAACCGCGTGGCGATGCAGGATGCTACTGCTCAGATGGCGCTCTTGCAGTTTATGAACGCCGGTAAGGACAAAGTAGCAGTGCCTGCATCAGTACATTGCGATCACTTGATTCGTGCCGACGTGGGTGCTACACAAGACCTGCCTGAGGCATGCAAGACTAATAAAGAGGTATATGACTTCCTGAAGTCGGTATCTCAGAAATATCACATCGGATTCTGGGGACCAGGTGCTGGTATCATCCATCAGGTGGTACTTGAGAACTATGCCTTCCCGGGAGGTATGATGGTGGGTACTGACTCCCATACCCCAAACGCCGGCGGTCTCGGTATGGTAGCCGTGGGTGTTGGTGGTGCCGATGCCGTGGATGTGCTTACAGGTCAGCCTTGGGAGCTCAAGATGCCACGCCTCATCGGTGTGCATCTCACAGGCAAGCTCTCCGGATGGGCTACTCCTAAGGATGTGATTCTCGAAATCCTGGGCATCCTCACCGTGAAGGGTGGTACCAATGCCATCCTCGAATACTTTGGCGAGGGCTTGGATAGCATCTCTACCACGGGTAAGGCTACCATCTGTAACATGGGTGCAGAGCTGGGTGCTACCTGCTCTATCTTCCCATTCGACCAGAATGCCAGCGAATATCTCCGCAAGACGGGTCGTGAGGAGATTGCTTCTCTTGCCCAGAAGAACGCTGCCGAGCTTCGTGCAGACGATGAGGTACTTGCCAATCCGGCTGCTTTCTACGACCAGATTGTAGAAATCGACCTCTCTAAGGTGGAGCCACATCTCAATGGTCCGTTTACTCCAGATGCAGCAACTCCTATCTCTCATATGAAGGCGAAGGGACCTGCCAACGACTATCCAATGGTTGTTGAAGTGGGATTGGTAGGTAGCTGTACCAACTCTTCCTATCAGGACTTGGCCCGTGCGGCAAGTGTAGCCCGACAGGCTTACGAGAAGGGAATCCAGGTAAAGGGTCAGCTTATCATAAACCCTGGTTCTGAGCAGATTCGCTATACTGCCGAGCGTGACGGCATCCTCGATGACTTCAAGAAGATTGGAGCCTTGATCATGACCAATGCCTGCGGTCCTTGCATCGGACAGTGGAAGCGTCATACCGATGACAACACCCGCAAGAATGCCATCGTCACCTCTTTCAATAGAAACTTCCGCCGTCGTGCTGATGGCAACCCTAATACATTCGCCTTCATCGGCAGCCCGGAGCTCACCGTGGCTCTCACCATTGCCGGCCGTCTGGATTTCAATCCAGCCACCGACACCTTATTAGATAAGGATGGCAACAGCGTGAAGCTCGATGCGCCTACCGGTTTCACCTTCCCTCCTAAGGGATTCGCCGTGGAAGACAAGGGCTTCATTGCTCCTAGCGAGGCGAATGCCAATATCGAGGTAGTGATTGCTCCAGATAGCAACCGCCTGCAGAAACTGGCTCCATTCGCTCCTTGGGATGGTAAGGACCTGGTAGATATGCCTCTCCTCATCAAGACCGAGGGCAAGTGTACCACCGACCACATCTCTATGGCTGGACCATGGTTGAAGTTCCGTGGACATCTTCAGAACATCTCTGACAACCTGCTGATGGGTGCCGTCAACGCCTTCAATGGCGAGAGCAACAAGGTGAAGAACCAGTTGGATGGCAAGTATGTGGAGGTTTCTACAGCAGCCAAGGCTTACAAGGCACAGGGCATCAGCAGCATCGTGGTAGCAGAGGATAACTATGGCGAGGGATCATCCCGTGAGCATGCAGCCATGGAACCTCGTTTCCTGAACGTGAAGGTGATTCTTGCCAAGAGCTTCGCCCGTATTCACGAAACCAACTTGAAGAAGCAGGGTATGCTCGCCCTTACATTCTGCAACAAGGATGATTATAATAAGGTACAGGAAGACGACCGCATCTCACTCACCGGACTGAAGAAGTTTGCGCCAGGTTCTAAACTCACTGTCACCCTGAAGCACAAGGATGGTTCTGAGGATAGTTTTGAGGTAGAGCATACTTATAATGATACACAGATTGCATGGTTCAAGGCTGGTTCTGCATTGAACTTTGCTGCAAAGAAGTAATCTTGCAGCAGGAAAAGTAACAGTTTGTGCCATGCAACTTAAAAAGTAACAGTTATGAATAAAGAGTATTTGATATATAAATTAAGCGATGAGGTAAAGAACTCATGCAAGATAGATAAGGAGGCATTTACCAAGTTCAACGTGAAGCGTGGACTTCGTAATGAGGATGGCTCTGGTGTGCTGGTCGGACTGACCAACATCGGTAACGTTGTAGGTTACGAACGCGATGAGAATGGCAAGCTGAAGCCTACCGAGGGTAAGCTCTATTATCGTGGCTACGAGCTTGACGACCTCGTTACTCCTCTCTTGAAGGAGAAACGATTCGGTTTTGAGGAGGTTGCCTTCCTGCTCCTTTCCGGTCAGCTGCCGGATAAGGAGGAGCTGGAGGCTTTCAAGGAACTCCTCAACGACAACATGCCGCTCGACCACCGTACCATTACTCACATCATCGAACTGGAGGGTTCTAACATCATGAACATCCTGGCTCGTTGCGTGCTCGAAATGTACACCTTCGATCCGAACCCTGACGATATCAGCCGCGATAACCTGATGCGTCAGAGTGTGGAGCTGATTGCGAAGTTCCCAACCATCATCGCCTATGCATACAACATCTATCGTCACTCTGTGCAGGGCAGAAGCTTGCACATTCGCCATCCACGCGAGAATCTCTCTATCGCAGAGAATTTCCTCTATATGATGAAGCACGAGAACTACTCTGAGCTGGATGCGCGTATGCTCGATCTGCTCCTCATCATTCAGGCAGAGCATGGTGGTGGTAACAACTCTACCTTCACGGTGCGTGTCACCTCTTCTACCCGCACGGATACCTACAGCTCTATTGCTGCCGGTATCGGTAGCTTGAAGGGTCCTCTTCATGGTGGTGCCAACATCAAGGTTATCAATATGTTCCATCATCTGAAGGAGGCTATCAAGGATTGGACCAATGTCAACGAACTCGATATCTACCTGAAGCGCATGCTCAATAAGGAGGCTTATGATAAGACGGGTCTTATCTATGGTATCGGCCATGCCGTGTATACCTTGAGCGATCCTCGTGCCGTAGAGCTGAAGCGACTGGCTGGCGAACTTGCCAAGGAGAAGGGCAGAGAGGATGAGTACAACTTCCTGAAGCTCATAGAGCAGGAGGGTATCAAGTGCCTGCAGGAGCATCGTGGCGGCAGCAAGCCAGCTTGCGCCAACCTCGACTTCTATAGCGGCTTCATCTATGAGATGATTGGTCTGCCTCAGGAAATTTATACGCCTATCTTCGCTATGGCCCGTATTGTGGGCTGGACTGCCCACCGCATCGAGGAACTCAACTTCGAGGGTCGTCGCATCATCCGTCCTGCTTACAAGAATATCTTGGGCGAGTTGGATTATACCCCATTGGATGAGCGATAAAAAGACTGTTTTATGGGTGTGAGATAAAAAAGCATCACATCTAGAATGATTGATTGTATAAAAAAGACAATGCTCGCTGGAGCATTGTCTTTTTATGTTTATGGGGTAGTTTCTAAGTTTATTTAGTAAAGTTCTGTTTGAAACGAAGATTTTTATTTAAAGAGTGTTAAATGTTTGAGTTTTAAAGGGATTTTATTTGCTTATAACGGATATTTGTCGTAACTTTGTCGACGGATTGCTAAAGTAGAAGGCACTATTCAAGGTGCTTAAAAAAATAGTAATAGATAATAATTTTAAGTATAGGTAAATTAAGGTGCTGCATTGAATGTCAGGCATCAATATGAAGGTATTAAATTAAGAATTGAATGGAAAAGGAATTTGAAGATTATTGGAATGCACATCGCAAGCGTATGCTGCTGAATGCACCACGCGAATTGCGAGAAGAATACTTGGAGTCTACTAAGTTGGATTCACCAATGGATTGGGTGTGTTTCGTTTTGCCTGTGGCGGTAGGTATCTTGGTACAGCCGCATATACACTTTGCAAGCGAGATACTCTCATGGATTATAGTGCTGCTCATCGTGGTGGTGCTTTTTGCCTTGTTGCAGATGGTGAAGCCGATGTTGCAGAAAAAGAAAACTACTATTCAGGTGATAGAGCAGATTAAGCAATATTACTATGATAGATATAAAAAATACGGATTGGATAAAATGGAGCCTTGGAAATAGGGCTCCATTTTTATGCGATTTATAATGCTTTTATTCGATTTGTAATGCCTTTATTCGATTTTTATACTATCATGAAGTCGCTCATCACGTCGTCTGAGATATAGAGACCCTGATGGGTGAGCGATAGCCTTCCGTCTTCTATCTTCATCAGTCCACGCACTATATGCTTCTCTGCTTCCTGCATCATTTTTCCGGCAAGTTCTTTTCCGAATTCCTGTCTCGTCTTCTCGATGTCGATGCCGTCGCTTGTTCGCAATGCAGTGGTAATGAGGTCGTTGTATCGGGTGTTGAGGTCGAGTGTCTCGCTTTCCGATGGCAGTTCGCCTTGGTTGATTCGGGAGATGTATTCACTGATGTCGTCTACGTTCCAGCTTCTCATGGCTTTGCCGTTCCGCTTGTAGGAATGGGCAGCCGCACCTATTCCGATGTAAGGTATCTCGTGCCAGTAGCTGCTGTTGTGGCGTGACCGCTTGCCGGGACGGGCAAAGTTGCTGATTTCGTAGTGCTCGTAGCCGGCTTCGGTCAGCTGACTGATAAGCTGCTCGTACATCTGGCGGCTGGTCTCCTCGTCTATTTCCTCTATTTTCCCTTGCTCCAGCATTCTGTAGAGGGTGGTTCCCTCTTCATACATCAGACTGTAGGCTGAAATATGCTCCACGCCCAGATTGATGGCTGCTGTGATGTCGCTCTGCCAGTCGGCTAGGGTTTCTTGGGGGAAACCGAACATCAGGTCGATGCTGATGTTGCAGATGCCGATGCCGCGAAGCCTTTCTACGGCAGTCTTCACCTCGGCAGCATTGTGGCGACGATGAAGAAAGCGGAGGCGATGGTCTGAGAAGGTCTGCGCACCCATGCTCACCCGGTTCACGGGCAGCAGCTTCAGGGTTTCGCAGAATTCCTCGGTCACGTCGTCGGGATTGCACTCCATGGTGATTTCCATCTCCGGTAAGTAAGTTTCTTCTCCTTCTTGAGCAGAAAACTCTTCCTTCCTGGCGTTATCCGGGAATCCGCTTTGAAGATAGTTCTGCCTGATGGCATCGAAGAGGCGGATGAGCTGGTCTCCGGTCAGCTGGCTTGGAGTGCCGCCTCCCAGATAGATGGTTTCGATGTTTTCACCGTCGCCCAGTGCCTTCGGGATGGGGCGCAGTTCCATCTCTCTGCAGAGTGCGTCCACGTAAGCATCTCTCATTTTGAGCGATGTGGTGCTGTAAAAGCCGCAGTAGATGCAGCGGCTTTCGCAGAAGGGGATATGTATGTATAAACCTGCCATAATTCCTGATTCTTTAAATTTTCAATTCTCTTCCCACCTTCCCCTTAATATAATAAGGTGTAGGGGGCGAAAAAAGTCTTAACAAGATGCAAAATTACTAATATGTTTTAAATTATGGCAACTTTTTTGCGAAAATGTTTGGTGGTACGCAAAAAAAAGTGTAATTTAGTAGCATGAAACAGAAAACCGCATGGTTTTACTGATCATGAACAACTGACAAACATTAAGTATAACCCCTTAAAAATCTATAAGCGTCATGAGAGTATATCAGACAAATGAGATTAAAAACATTGCATTGCTGGGCAGTGCGGGTAGCGGCAAGACTACACTTGCCGAGAGTATGTTATTTGAAGCAGGCGTTATCAAGCGTAGAGGCTCTGTAGAAGCGAAGAATACGGTGAGCGACTACTTCCCAGTTGAGCTGGAGTATGGTTACTCTGTGTTCCCTACCGTTTTTCACGTGGAGTGGAACAACAAGAAGTTGAATATCATCGACTGCCCTGGTAGCGACGATTTCGTTGGTGGTGCTATTACATCACTCAACGTAACCGATCAGGCAGTAATCCTTATCAATGGTCAATATGGTCCTGAGGTAGGCACCCAGAACAACTTCCGTTATACCGAGAAGTTGGGCAAGCCTGTCATCTTCCTCGTTAACCAGCTTGACTCAGACAAGTGTGATTTTGATAACCTCATTGCAACCATGAAGGACATCTATGGTCCTAAGTGTGTGCAGATTCAATATCCTATCGAGACCGGTCCTGGCTTCAATGCTCTCATTGACGTCTTATTGATGAAAAAATATTCCTGGAAACCAGAAGGCGGTGC
>ERZ1023701.29-NODE-29-length-56308-cov-97.333440_pt1 | contig 56308 bp, 36 predicted proteins | sample MGYA00380350_ERZ1023701 | MGnify/ENA primary metagenome ERZ1023701 (study PRJEB33179, sample SAMN07449025) | human gut metagenome | biome: Human-gut; feature: Human associated habitat; material: Faeces | host: Homo sapiens | place: India:Kasaragod | collected... | reverse complement strand
CTTCATTCTGACAACAAGTTGGCTAACCTCGACTAATCTTCGAGATTTTACAACACAAGATATGAGCGGGAATCCGAAAGGGTTCCCGCTTTTGTTTTATCTTTTTTTCGCGATTATACTATCTGTTGTTTTCATTTCCCCTTAGCGTTTCCATGAGCTGTTCCGGTGTACAGTCTTTTAATATCACCTTATTCTCTTTATCCAACAGGTAAATGGTTGGCATGGCTTTGAGCCCGTAAATCGTGCTCAATCGGTTATCTGCTACGATGCGGAGCAGACTGATGCCGTCTGGTATTGTCTGTTTGTCGAGCCATGCAGATATCTTGTGGCAGTTCTCGCAGTCAGGATCGTAGAAATATAAGATAACCTTCTTTTCCCGGTAATCGCTCAACTGATGAGGCTTGCCGTCTTCCAGCATAAAACTGATGTTGATAGCCTGTGTGCCAGGCAAGTTCTTTCTTGCCTGTTTCAGCTTAAATCCTATTCTTTCTTTCTCGGTTTCATCGAAGTATGGCGATTTAGCCATGTCTTCCAGAAATAGGGCATATACCCTGTCGTTGCGCATGGGCGACTCAGGGTTCTCATAATAATGCTCGATGAGGCTTTCAAACTTCTCCTTAGATGGCTTCTGCTGGTAAGCTTTGGCTGTAAAGGCTGTAATCCCCTTCTGGGCTATTTCCTGGTCGAAACGTGCCAGAATGTCGATGAAGTTGACAAAGCCCTGTTCTGCCATCTCCTTGTTTGCCAGTTCCTGTGTATCGGAAAAGTTGAAGTTGTCCCAATAGTGCTCGCTCAGGTATGCAGCACGTTGCTCTACGCTGCGCAGACTGTCTGGCAGAGCAGGGTATGGGAAACTGTTCTGAGCCTTGGTTGGGGCTAAGGCTCCAACCAGCATGAAGAAACTGAGGAATATGAATCTTGCCATCATCTTTATATTGGAATTAATGATATTACTAACGGGTGCAAAATTACAAAATAAAATTGAAAGTGGCAAGGTTTTTTATATAAATATAGTACGCTGATTTATGCTTAAAATCGTTAAAGTTGTACGATTTTCTGATATTTGTACAAGTTTTTCTGATATAATTTGTATTTTTGCAGCCGAAATCAATAATTCCCTTAAAAATGGTAATTTCCTAGAAAAAGAGCCGTTTGACTAACGAAAGTATAAGTAAGATTTAATATAAAGAACCAAAACGAAATGAAACTGAAGAGTGACATTGTAAACCTGATTGTGAGGGTTGAGCATCATTTATGCCCTCAATATTGTGGTGTGGTAGACCGCCGCCGCATTATCGCCTTTCTACTTCTGACGATAAGCGAGCTGATTATCATACCTTATCATATTATGCTCTTTTTGCTGGTGAAAGAACCTTATGGTTTAAGCCTTTGCTGTTTGCATACATTCGTGTTCTGCCTCCTGCAGTTCCTGATTTGGAAACGGAAGATAGCTTTCGTGAAAGGTATTTCTTCTCTTTACTTTCTGATGTTCGCCAAACTGGCTCTTGATAGCGTATTTTGCATCAATTTCGGTTTGGCTAATGATAATTTGAGCGTTGTCAGCAACCTGTTTGTCGTCTTTATCCTGGCTATTACAGCGTTAAGCCAAGCTTTGTATAAGACTTGCGCCATCATCACGGCGGGTATGATACCGATGTTGCTGATATACCTGTTCAGTACTCCGCTTATGTCAGCTCTGTTCAGTCTGAAGACTGTTTTCCTGGGTTTCATGATGCTGGTTTATGTGGCTGTATATAATATGAGTATTGTAACCAAGGGGTTGCGCCAGCCGAAACGGATGGCTCGGGTTGAAAACAAGGCGTTGAATATGCTTGCCGATTTGAAGGATAATCAACCGGAAGCAGCAGAAAGCCTGATGAAGCGTCTGACTCCTGATGTCCGGCAGAAGATTATTACCCATGCTTCTGAACATCTGTTTAATGAAGAATTGAATAGAGTGGCATGGGATCAGGTTTGTGATGGTCTTACGTTCAGCGAAAAGGAAATATGCAAGCTGATTCTTCAGGGGCATACTTTAAAGGAAATTTGTGCAGAACTCAATAAGAGTGAATCAAATATCACCAGCCAGCGTTGCCATATCCGCAAAAAGTTGAATATGGACCGTCGCGATGATTTGAGGAGAACCTTGGAAGTAAGGTTCTATGATGCGCAGAAACAAGTAAAAAAGTCAGAAGCCGAGAACTCCTGACTTTTATGGATATTCTTATTTCTTGCTCATTATTCTTCCAATCTGAGAAATGCTTTCGGAAGATACTGGATAATGTCGCTGGCGATGAGGCTTTCTTTGCCCAGATCTTTAGCTGCAAGATCGCCTGCCAGACCATGAAGATGCATACCCTGGCGACAGGCATCTTCCTGTTTGTATCCTCTTGCCAGAAGACCGGTGATGATACCTGTCAGTACATCACCGCTGCCTGCTGTAGCCATACCGCTGTTGCCCGTACTGCAGAAGTCAATCTTCCCGTCAGGGTGGCAGAGTGCAGAATAATGTCCCTTTAATATAATGTATGCCTGGAGGCGTTCAGCCAGTTCGCTTGCCTTCATCAGTCTTTCGGTACAGCTGCTGCTCGCATTGCCGGCAAGCCGGTCGAACTCCTTCGGATGGGGTGTCATGATGATATTCTTTGGCAACTGCTGCATCCACGCCCTGTGGCTGGAAAGAATATTGAGCGCATCGGCATCAATGACGAGCGGACAGGTAGCACGGCGCAGTTGGGCGATGAGGGCGATGGCTGTTGTCTCGTTCTGTCCCAATCCGGGACCTACGCCCAGCGCATCGAACATCTCTGTATCTACCGGTTCGCTGAATATGGTTTCTTCAGCATCCATCTGCAGTACCGCTTCAGGTACCGAAATCTGCATGATTTCATAATTCCGTTTTGGGGTATGGGCTGTAACCTTGCCCGCACCGGTTCTCAGACAAGCCTTGGTGGCTAATACCGAAGCGCCGCTCATGCCGTAACTTCCCGCTATGAGCAGCGCATTACCCATGCTGCCTTTATGGGCAAAGTCGCTGCGCGATTTCAGGAGCGGACGGATGTCGTTCTCTTCGAGTATGCGGCACCGGCATTCCGTATTCTGGATGAATTCCTGGGAAAGTCGGATGTCGAGAACGCGCAGTCTGCCCAGGTACTGCTGGTTATCCGCCATCAGCATCGACAGTTTCTTCTGCTGCAGGGTAAGGGTCAGAGTGGCACGGATGATGTTGGCATGGATATTATAGGAATTGTCCTCGGTCATCAGTCCCGAAGGGATATCTATGCTTACTACCTTGGCAGGACTCTGGTTGATATATTTCACCATCGCGGCGAATCCGCCAGCCAATGGTTTGTTGAGTCCGCTTCCAAAGAGTCCGTCCACCACCAGCGTTTCTGCATTGAGCTTAGGAGGGTCCAGGTTAGTGGTAATCTCAGTAAATTTCACTCTCTTTGCATCCAGCAGACGCTTCTTGTTGGCAAGACAGTCTGCCGACAGTTTGTTCTGCACATTAAATAAGTATGCACTTACATCATATCCATCCTCGCTGAGCATTCTCGCTACCGCAAGCGCATCGCCGCCGTTATTACCCGGACCGGCGAAGACAACTACTGGAGTGCGGTTAGACCATTCCTCTTCTATGGCACGTGTCAGCGCTTTGGCTGCACGTTCCATCAGGTTGAGCGAACTGATAGGTTCGTGCTCAATGGTGTATTTATCCAACTCATGAATCTGAGCGCTTGTGAAAATCTTCATATTATCTGATAATCTTAGTATTATCTGCGCGAACTGTCGTGATAATTTGTCAACTCATGCAGATAAACGGTTATTTTCATGCAAAAGTACAAAAAATAGTTGATGAAAGCACGAAGTTTCATGTTTTTTTCGTAATTTTGCAGAAAATATTATTATAGAACAGACTATGAGCATAGTAAAGATCAAGGATAAGAGCTTCAAGACATCGATTCCTGAGGCTGAGATTCTGAAGAAAGTACAGGTCGTAGCAGACCGTCTGAACAAGGATTATGCAGGCAAGAAACCTGTCTTCCTGGCAGTATTGAACGGCGCATTTATCTTTGCTGCCGACTTGATGCGAATGATTACCGTGCCAAGCGAGATTTCATTCGTGAAGTATGCTTCTTACGAGGGTACCTCCTCTACGGGCAGCATGAAAACCCTGATGGGTTTGAACCAGGATTTGGCAGGCCGCCACGTGGTTATCGTAGAGGACATCGTAGATTCCGGTTTCACCATGGCTCACATGATTGAAGACCTGAAGAAGAAAAATCCTGCCAGCATCGAAATTTGTTCGCTCCTCGTGAAACCAGGCAACTTGAAGGTTGATCTGGATATCAACTATGCTGTTATGGAAATCCCTAACGATTTCATCGTAGGATATGGATTAGATTATGACCAAGAAGGCAGAAACCTCCGCGACATCTACACCATTGTAGAAGAATAGGAGGTGAAGCATGTGGGAGAAAATAAGTGATTATTGCTTGGATATTCCTTTTTTGGGTACATACATTATTTTGGCTATGGTAGGAATCCCTGCTATAGTATTCTTGTTATTTGTTATGACTCCCAAAGGAAAGCAATGGTTTAACAGTATAAACTAGGTTTCTGACACAACATAAATATTTTATATATATATTAAGGTAAAAATGAAAAATATCGTAATTTTCGGCGCTCCAGGTGCAGGTAAAGGCACACAGAGCGACAAGATGATCGAGAAGTATGGTCTCGGTCACATTTCTACAGGTGACGTACTTCGTAACGAAATCAAGAACGGTACAGAACTTGGTAAGATAGCTAAGGGTTATATCGACAATGGTCAGTTGATTCCAGACGAGTTGATGATCGACATCCTCGCAAGTGTATACGATAGCTTCGGTAAGGATCACGCTGGTGTAATCTTCGACGGTTTCCCACGTACCACTCCACAGGCTGAGGCTCTGAAGAAGATGCTTTCTGAGCGTGGTCATAAGATTGCTGCGATGATTGAGTTGGCTGTTCCTGAGGATGAGCTGATGGCTCGCCTGATTAACCGCGGTAAGGAAAGCGGCCGTTCTGATGATAACGAGGAGACTATCAAGAAGCGTCTCAATGTTTATCATACACAGACAGCTCCGCTCATCGACTGGTATGAGAAGGAAGGCATTCATCACCACATCGAGGGTCTCGGTACTGTAGATGAGATCTTCGCACGTGTTTGCAATGTAATCGACAACTTGTAATCAAGATAAAGAATCTTCCCCGCTATGGTGGGGAAGATTTATTCATTAAATAAAAAGAAAAGAATAAATGGCTGAATCCAATTTCGTAGACTACGTAAAGATACAATGCCGCTCTGGTAAGGGTGGCAAGGGCTCCATGCACCTGCGCCACGTAAAGTACCAGCCTAACGGCGGTCCTGACGGTGGCGACGGCGGACGTGGAGGAAGCATCTATCTCCGCGGCAACCATAACTACTGGACGTTGCTGCACCTCAAGTATCAGCGCCACTTCTTTGCCGAGCATGGTGGAAATGGTGGTCGTGATAAGTGTCATGGAACCGATGGCAAGGATATTTATATCGATGTGCCTTGCGGTACCGTGGTTTATAATGCCGAAACAGGCAAGTTTGTATGCGATGTGGCTTATGACGGGCAGGAAGTTCTGCTCCTCAAGGGCGGTCGTGGCGGATTGGGCAACTTCCAGTTCCGCACCTCTACCAACCAGGCTCCTCGCTATGCACAGCCGGGCGAACCTATGCAGGAGATGACCATCATTATGGAGCTCAAACTCCTTGCCGATGTAGGTCTGGTAGGTTTCCCTAATGCCGGTAAGTCAACTTTGCTGAGTGCCGTATCAAGTGCCCGTCCTAAGATTGCAAACTATCCGTTTACTACGCTCGAACCATCGCTGGGTATCGTAGATTATCGCGATCACCAGAGTTTTGTCATGGCTGATATTCCTGGCATCATCGAGGGTGCGAGCGAAGGAAAAGGTTTGGGCTTGCGATTCCTCCGCCATATTGAGCGCAACTCTCTGCTGCTCTTCATGGTTCCGGGCGATACTGACGACATCAAGAAAGAATATGAAGTATTGCTGGGCGAACTGAAAAACTTCAATCCAGAGATGCTCGACAAGCATCGCGTGCTCGCCATTACCAAATGCGATCTGCTCGACGAAGAGCTGATTGAAATGCTCAAGGAAACCTTGCCTACCGATCTTCCGGTGGTCTTCATCTCGTCTGTTACCGGACAGGGTATCCAGGAACTGAAGGACGTGCTCTGGAAGGAACTCAATTCTGAGAGCAACAAGCTTCAGGAGATTACTGCCGAAGATACGCTTGTTCACCGTGACAAGGATATGTCTCGCTTCCAGCAGGAACTGGCTGCAGAGGGCGAGGATGTAGTAGAATATATTGATGAGGATGAAATCGAGGATGTTGACGACCTCGATGATTTCGAATACGAATAAATGTTATGATCAAAGAATATCAGGTAGCTTCTGGTGTCATGGCTTTCTCTACAACCCGCAAGGGTGGAGTGAGCCAGGGCAACTATAGCGAATTCAATATCAACGAATATTGCGGCGATTTTGCCGAGCATGTTGCAGAGAACCGTAAGCGTCTGGCTGCTGAGCTCGGTATCACTACCGACCATATCATCATGCCCCATCAGGTACATGGAGTAGAGGTGCGCAATATTGCCGGCGAGTTTCTCACCATGCCTGAGAATATCCGCAAGATGGTGCTCGAAGGTGTAGATGCCGTGATGACTGACCAGAAAGGTGTATGCATCGGTGTTTCTACTGCCGATTGCATCCCTGTGCTTCTTTATGATGAGGAGCATCATGCTGTGGCTGCCATCCATGCCGGCTGGCGTGGCACGCTGGCTCGCATCGTGCATAAAACCATTCAGGAGATGGCGTTTACCTATCATACCGACCCGAAGAAGTTGAAGGCGGTGATAGGTCCGGGCATTTCGCTCGCCCATTTCGAGGTGGGCGATGAAGTTTACGAGGCGTTCGAGCAGGCAGCTTTCCCTATGGAAGAGATTGCCGAACAGCGTCCTAATGCCGCCTTCTCGGTTGATCCTGCTGAGCGTGAGCGCCTGGCTGCAGAGGGGAATATAGTGCAGCCGCTGAAATGGCATCTCAATCTTCCGCTCTGCAACAGACAGATTCTTCTGCATTGTGGAGTGGCCGAAGAGAATATCCAGGATTGTGGCATCTGTACCTTTGCTCATAGCGATGAGTACTTCTCTGCCAGAAAACTGGGTATCGAGAGTGGCAGAATCTATACAGGCATCTTGTTGAAGTAAAAGCCTGGTAGCAGGTAAGTATCAGATAGTTTTCAAGATAACATCCATTTTTCCTTTTCTGTAAGAACGGAGAGGGAGAAATGGATGTTTTTCAGTTAATAGTTTATAGTTTATAGAATATTTTGAAAATCAGAAAGAAAAAGTAAATAATGAAAAGAATGAAAAAAGGATTGCGGCTATTGGCTGTGGCAGGACTCATGGTGTTCTCGCTGAGCAGCTTTATGCCCGCTAAAAATGTATTCACGGCAGCCGAACAGCAGCAGGTGAGTATTGCAACACCCGGTCTCTTTGCCCAGAGTCAGGCATTTAATGTAGACTTTGAGATATTCCGTGCTAAGGAATATTCCTTCCCGCTTCCTGTGGGCAAAGCAACCCTTCTGAACAATCATGTGTTGCGTATCTCTACCTCTAAAGGCGATGCTGTCAAGGCGCTGCTCGAAGGTTATGTGCGACTTTCCAGAAAGTCGGAATCAATGGGTAATGTCATCGTGGTGCGCCACGATTGCGGTCTGGAAACCGTTTATGCCAACAATGCCGAGAACCTGGTTAAGGTAGGACAGCATGTGGATGCCGGACAGACGATTGCCATTGTAGGCTCTAAGGAGGGTGAAACTTATTGCGACTTCTCTATCATGGTGAATGGCGGTAGGTTGAATCCTGAAACCTTCATCGAACTGAAATCGCATAAGTTGCGCCGCCAGACGGTGCAGTTCCGCAAGCATGGTGCCCGTGTCATCGCTTCGGTTATCGGTGGCAAGGATTCTTCTGTAGGAAGAAATGCTGAGGCTGACAAGGAGGCATCTGGCAAGAAAAAGGGTGGAATAGGAGATGGAATGACGCTCGATCCTGATGAGGTTCATGATCCGTTTACCATTACCAATACTTTCGAGCTTGATTTGGAGAAGATAGAAAAGACAGCCTGGGCTTATCCTTTGCCGGGTGCCAAGGTAATCAGTCCTTATGGTGGCAAGCGCCGCCATTCGGGGGTTGACCTCAAGACGTGCCCGAATGATGAGATTGTGGCTGCCTTTGACGGTACGGTTGTTGCATCAGGACCCTTCTATGGTTACGGCAACTGCATCCGTATCAGGCATGCTTATGGTTTCGAGACGCTCTACAGTCATCAGAGTAGGAACAAGGTGAAGAAGGGCGATAAGGTAAAGGCTGGTCAGGTAATCGGTTTGACGGGCCGTACCGGTAGGGCTACCACAGAGCACCTCCATTTCGAGGTTAGCTTTGATGGTAGACGACTGGACCCAGCCATCATTTATGACCACGGCAAGCATCAATTGAAGCCTGTAACCCTTCATCTAACAAAGGGCAGGGGCGTTAAGAGTGTAAAGAACCGATAGCCGTTTTACTCTTCACCTGGAATTTGATGACTGTTTAAGAAGAACAGCCCACTGGCAATACGCTTGCTAGTGGGCTGTCTTACTTATACCAGTATGCTGTCTTTCGCTTGCCAGTACTCTATTCATGGCTCCCATTATCAGAAAACAGTTCGCCCGTGCGCTGTTATCATACAGCACACGGGCGAAACATGTATTTATGATAGAGAAGTATTATTTCTTCTTCTGGGATTTACGATTGGCTCTCTGCTGGCGATACTTTGCCTTCTGACGGGCAGAGCCACTACCGTGAGCACCCGTTATGTACTTTTTCTTCTTGGCTTTGGTCTTCACCTTGTCGTCGTCATCCTTCTTAGGACCACCGCCGCCTTTGAAGACCATACCGCCCATGATAATATCGTCAATGTCACTCATATACCTTAATTATATAATAAATTAGTGATGGAAGAGGCGAACGTGAGTAAACGCCATAGCGATGCCGTACTTGTCGCAGGTATCAATAACATGATCGTCACGGATACTACCGCCTGCTTCTGCTATGTATTCAACACCACTCTTATGAGCACGCTCGATATTGTCGCCGAATGGGAAGAAAGCATCACTACCTAATGATACACCCTTGTTCTGTGCAATCCAAGCCTTCTTCTCCTCGCGGGTCAATGGCTCAGGCTTCTCTGTGAAGAACTGCTCCCAAACGCCATCCTGCAATACATCCTCCCACTCGTCAGAGATATAGACGTTGATGGTATTGTCGCGGTCGGCACGGCGAATCTTCTCCTTGAAAGGCAGGTTCATCACCTTAGGACACTGGCGCAACCACCACTCATCAGCCTTAGAACCAGCCAGACGGGTACAGTGGATACGGCTCTGCTGGCCGGCACCGATACCGATAGCCTGACCATCCTTTACGTAGCATACAGAGTTACTCTGAGTATACTTCAGGGTGATGAGCGAGATAATCAGATCGCGCTTAGCCTCAGGAGTGAAAGTCTTGTTCTTGGTAGGAACATCCTCGAAGAGAGCAGGATCATCAAGCTTCACCTCGTTGCGTCCCTGTTCGAAGGTAACACCGAACACCTGCTTGTGCTCGATAGGAGCTGGCACATAGTCAGGATCAATCTTGATAACGCAGTAGGTACCCTTGCGCTTTTCCTTCAGAACCTCGATAGCCTCAGGAGTATAGCCTGGAGCAATGACACCATCGCTCACCTCACGCTTGATGAGGAGGGCTGTAGCCTCGTCGCATACATCGCTCAGCGCAACAAAGTCGCCATAAGAGCACATGCGGTCAGCGCCACGGGCACGAGCATAGGCACAAGCCAATGGAGAGAGCTCAAACTTGACATCATCAACAAAGTAAATCTTCTTCAATGTGTCGCTCAGAGGCAAGCCGATAGCTGCACCGGCAGGAGAAACGTGTTTGAAACTAGCGGCAGCAGGCATTCCTGTAGCAGCCTTGAGCTCCTTGACCAATTGCCAGGAATTGAAGGCATCCAGGAAGTTGATGTAGCCAGGACGGCCGTTGATCACTTCGATAGGAAGCTCCCTTCCGTCATCCATATAGATGCGAGAAGGTTTCTGATTTGGATTACATCCGTACTTAAGTGCTAATTCTTTCATCTTCTAAGAAATGTATTTTGGAATTTGGCGCAAAGTTACAAAAAATGATTGAGATATTGGACTTCTGTTTCGTAAAAAGCCCTAAAAAACAGCATTTTTATGATATAAAGCATTTTTTTTACCCCAAAACATAAAAAAGTCGGGAAAAATGTACTCTGTTTCATTCTTTTTCAGTACTTTTGCTCCCAGTTAGTAAATATGAGAGGATTGTTATGAAACAGGATTTGAAAGTCCTTGCTGAACACATAGAAAAGAAGGTTGGCAAGGCTCATGTTTTCCACAAAATGTGGGATGTTTTGAAAGGGAAGGAGAAGCCTTCCCGCCAGACTTTGGACAAGCTGGCGCTGCTTGCCGGATTCCAGAGTTGGGATGATTTCCAAGGTGCTTTACACGGCACGGAGGATGGGCTCGTGAATTATGATGCGGGCGAAAAATAAAAGAATGGAGCATGGTTGGTTTAGTAGGCAGCCATGATTTATTTAATTGTAAAGAATAGTTGTTTTTCGGTATAAGATTGTAGATATAAAAAAGGGAATCCGGTCGTGAGACTGGATTCCCTTTATTTTTTCTGATTAGGTCTCCTAAGAAAAATTATTCTGCACCCTTAGTTACAGTCTTCTTCTCAGCGATACGAGCCTTCTTACCAGTAAGCTTACGCAAGTAATACAACTTAGCGCGACGAACCTTACCATGCTTGTTCACCTCGATAGAATCGATAGCTGGTGACTCGATAGGGAAGATACGCTCAACACCTACAGTACCAGACATCTTGCGAACTGTAAAACGCTTCTTGTCACCATGACCAGAGATCTTGATAACAACACCACGATAGAGCTGGATACGCTCCTTAGTACCCTCGACGATTTTGTAAGCGACTGTGATAGTATCACCTGCCTTGAACTCAGGGAACTTCTTGCCGGTTGCAAATGCTTCTTCAGCAACTTTAATCAAATCCATTTTTTGTATAAAATTAAAAATTGTTTGTCGTTCCAACGCAACATGGACTTGGACAACACTTCTGCCCAGACAACAGCGGTTACGCCGAAAAGCGGGTGCAAAGTTACTACTTTTTCTTGTATCTCGCAAATTTTCAGTCACTTTCTTCACTTTTTCCCTTTGTTTTTTTGTTTTCTTTACTTCTGCAATGGAATTTTCTTGCCGATTTTGCCGATTTCGCCGATTTATTTTGTATCTTTGCGCTCTAAAAGTATTTAGTGTATTAAGTATGAAGAAAAAAAATAGTATCAAGATTTATCTTGCTTCGGCAGTCATGCTGCTGATGGCAAGTCCGGCTTTCGCCCAGAAATACAAGGTGGCGAAGGTGGAGAGAACCCGAATATTGGTTGATCAGAAATGGGATGCACAGCCTGATGCTGAGGCTGCCAGGTTTATCGCTCCTTATATGAGTAAGGTAGACAGTATCATGGGCCCTGTTGTAGGTCATATTGCTCATGATATGACCCGCCACCGTCCGGAGAGCGAACTCAGTAACTTGCTCTGTGACATCCTGGTATGGGGCGGCAAGCAGTTTGAAGAACAGCCGGTTTTCGCTGTATACAATATGGGCGGCATCCGTTCTAATCTTGCCAAGGGTAAGGTTACTATAGGCGATGTGAACGATATGGCTCCTTTCGAGAACAAAATCTGTTTCCTGACCCTGAAGGGCGATAAGGTTCTGGAGCTTTTCCAGCAGATAGCTCATCGTGGCGGCGAAGGCTTGAGCCATGCTGTAAGAATGGTTATCACCAAGGAGGGCAAGCTGAAGAGCGTTACGCTGAATGGTGAACCAGTTGATCCGGAGAAGAGTTACCGCGTTGCAACCCTCGATTATCTTGCCGAAGGCAATGACCAGCTCGTAGCCTTCAAGAGCGGAACCGATGTCTTTGCTCCTAAGCAGAAAGAGAACAATGTGCGCTACATCATCATGAATTATTTCCGTGAGATGCAGGCACAGGGCAAGGTGGTGGAATCTAAGATTGAAGGCCGCTGCGTGGTAGAATAGTTAATAGTTTATAGTTGATAATTCTGATGAAACATACATTATTATATATAGGTCTGGCTCTGGCATCCTTCATGATGCAGCCGGCAGCCGTTCAGGCTAAAGCTAAGAAAGAGGCAAAGGTGGTAAAGCAGCTCGTAGTGCTCCATACCAACGATACGCATTCATGCGTGATGCCAATCAATCCGAATCTCGCAGATACCGCAACAGCCAATCGTGGCGGTTTCCTCCGTAGGGTGGCGATGATCAGTCAGGAACGTAAGGCGAATCCCGACTTGCTGCTCTTTGACAGTGGCGATTTCTCACAGGGTTCACCTTATTACTCTCTCTTCAAGGGAGATGTGGAAGTAGGATTGATGAACGAGATGAAATATGATGCTGCTACCATCGGCAACCATGAGTTCGATTTCGGAATAGACAACATGGTGCGCATCTTCAAGATGGCGAAGTTTCCTATCGTCTGCTCCAACTATGATTTCACCGGTACCGAACTGGCAAATGTCGTAAAGCCTTATACCATTATCAGGCGCAAGGGACTGAAGATTGGCGTTTTCGGCTTGTGTCCGGAACTTGCCGGCTTGGTAATCGAAGCCAACTATGGCTGCATCAAGTATCTCGATCCTATCGCCAAGGCAAAGGAAATGACAGAGATATTGAAGAAGAAAGAGAAGTGTGATGTCATCATCTGTATCTCCCACCTGGGATGGAAGATAGATGGCATCGACGATTCTGAGGTAGCCCCAGCCACCCGTGACATCGACCTGATACTGGGCGGTCATAGCCATACCTACTTCAAGCAGTTGGAGTATCTGAATAATCTCGATGGCAAACCGGTGCCAATCGACCAGAACGGCAAGAGCGCCATCTGGGTAGGAAAAATGACATTGGATATTGTGAAGAATAAATAAAAGAAGAAGGTTGATACCAGGCAAAACGCGAGGTATCAACCTTTTCTTTTATTATCTATTCCTAAAACGTTAATCTTTTCTCAAATCCTTATTCCTTGTTGGAAGAAGCATAGAGACCGATGCAGGCACCGAGGAAGCCGCCGCTCTTCTGGGTGCTCAGGTTAGATGCATCTACACCCTTGGCAAGAAGCTGCCAGTTGCCGCCTTCTTCAGCATAATAGAAATCATAATATCTGTCATGACCTTCTACCTTCAGCTTCAGCTTACCTCCCTTGATAGGAGCAGAGGCGATCGTTACGTTGTTCTTCTCGGCACGGGTCAGGGTAATCATCAGCTTGCCCTTCTTCATGGTCTTACCCAATACGAAGTTGTGGTCTTCCTTCTGGAGAAGTGCCAAGCCTGCGATATCCTTGTCGTTGCGAGGAGTAAAGTTGATTTCTGTCTCAGCTGTGAAGGTGCCGTGCTGCTGACGTGCCCAGATGGCAGACATCGGTTCACGCTTGTAGATGTTGCCTGGCAGGAGATTGAACTTCAATTTGCCGTTTTCTACCTTGTAACAGTCAACGAAGTCACGGAGGAACATCCAGCGTGGATTCAACTCTTTCAGACCCACCTTATTGTTATCTGCATCGAAGTTATCCACATAAGAGAAGTTGCCTGAGAACTCATTCTTTGCGGCAGGCTTCAAACCAGCCTTCTCTCCAACGGTAGAGATAGGAGTGTTCTTGGCAAGAATCTCTGGCCATCCATTCTTCCAGGTTACAGGCAGGAGATAAGTATCGCGACCAGTGTTGTACATATCCTCTTCATAAGGACGGCAAGCCAGGAATACAGCCCACCAGTTACCCTTGCCATCTTCTACGATGTCGGCATGACCGGCACTTGATACTGGGTCCTTGCGGTTAGGGTCGAGACCGGTACGCTGGGTAAGAATAGGGTTGTTAGGGCATTCCACCCATGGTCCCATCGGATTCTTGGCACGCAGGATAACCTCACTGTGCCATCCGCCTGTACCACCTTCTGCACACATCAGATAATAGAACTTGCCCTTCTTGAAGAGGTGAGGACCCTCAATCCAGATAGGACGCGCCTCAACATGGGTTCCGCCACGCAGAATCTCCTTGAAGTCGCCCTTGATGCTGTCGCCCTTCACGTCGAATTCGAAGCAGCGGATAGCACGCTGACCCTCATAGTCGGCACCGCCAACTACCGGACCGTTATGCACGATATATCCCTTTCCGTTGTCATCGAAGAAGAAGCTAGGGTCGATGCCGTCAATCTTCTTCAGATAGATAGGCTCGCTCCAGCCTTTGGAAGGATCTTTTGATTTCACAAAGAAGTTGCCGGCTCCCACATTGGTGGTAATCATATAGAAGGTCTTGTTCTTCTTGTTGTAGCTGATGGCTGGTGCGAAGATACCGGCTGATACCTGCTGGCCCTTCAATGGAACCTGTGATGTGCGGTCGAGAACATGACCGGCAGGCTGCCAGTTGACCAGGTCTTTACTGGTTGAGAGAGGCACACCTGGGAAAAAGGTAAACGAAGAGTTTACCAGATAGTAGGTGTCGCCTACGCGACAGAGTGATGGGTCTGGATAGAAACCAGCCAGTACTGGGTTGTAATACTGGTGAGTCTTGTCGATTTCAACATTGAAGCGAGCGTCATTTCCCGCATACTTGAAATAGTCAAACTCAGCTGTCTGCGCCTGTGCAGCGGCTGCAAGCGTCAGGGAAAGCGATAAGATTGCAATTTTCTTCATTTTATTATTGGGTTTAAAATTACAGAATGAGTATCTGAACTCATGGCTGAAGCATGTATTCAGAATTCTGCTGCAAAGTTACCGCTTTCCTTTTAAATATACCCCCACAGAATGTTACCAACACTTTGCGAGGCGTATCATAAGCTTCTCTATTTGTAACAAATACTTTATTATGGGAAACATCTGGCCTTTTCTGCAGTGAAAAGGCTAGATTTTCCGGTGTGCCTGCATATAATCGCGAGGCGAAGAGCCATAAAAGTTCTTGAACATGGTGCTGAAGCTGGCTGGGTTGGAGAAACCACAGGCATACATGATGTCTGTTATCGTCTTGTTAGAGTGGCTCAGCAACTTTTCGGCATATTGCAGACGGGTATTGCGGATGAAGGCATGTGGCGTCTGGTTGGTCAGTTCCTTCATTCGGCGGTGCAGATGCACACGGCTCAGTCCTACTTCGCGGGCAATCATATCCACACTCAGGTCCTCATTATCCATGTTATCATTGATTACCTTCATTACCTGTTCCATCAGCTGGTCTTTTGGTGAAAGGGTTTTTTCTATCGCAATCTGCCTGTCGCTCTGTCTCTCGTTGCCCATAAACTTGTTTTTCAAAGTACGGCGCACGTTGAGCAGGTTGATGATGGTGCGGCGCAGAATGTCCATATTGAACGGCTTCACCACATAGGCATCGGCACCCGACTGCAAACCGGTCAGCTGGTCTTCCTCTCTGCTCATCGCTGTAAGCAGAATCACCGGAATGTGGTTGGTGTTCACATTGTTCTTAATCTTGGTACAGAGCGTATTGCCGTCCATTTCTGGCATCATGATGTCTGATATAACGAGGTTTGGCTTCTGCTTGATAATCTCCGGCAGCGCCTCCTTTCCGTTGCAGAAGGTAAGGATATTGTAGGTTTCCTGTAGTTGGGTCTTCAGGAAATTACGTATTGCCTCATCGTCTTCTACCACAGCGATGGTGCTCTTTACCTTGCTCTTGAAATCTTCTTCGGCGTCATTGGCTGTATCGGCAGCATTCTCTTCGTTTCCTTCCTCCATGTTTTCTTCCAGTTCCTTGATGTCTTCAGCAGTCTGTGGCTCCGGTGCATCTATCATTTCTTCCGGTTTCAGATGCTCGTTGCCCAGAGGCAGCGTGATGAGGAACTGGCTTCCTTCCTTCCAGTCGGCTTCATCAAGTGTCTTGTTGTTGGCGGCTGTAATGGTTCCGTAGTGCAGTTCCACGAGCGAGCGCGTCAGGTCGAGACCGATTCCCGTACCTACATTCCGGTCATTAGAAGTGGTGGCACTCTGATAGAAGCGCTGGAAAATCGTTTCGAGCTTTTCCTCCTGAATGCCCTTGCCGCTGTCCTTGATGGCGATGCGGACATGATGAGGCGAGTGGGAGAGGGTGATACGGATTCTGCCGCCTGCAGGAGTAAACTTGAAGGCGTTTGACAGGACATTCATCAATACCTTGTCAAAGTTGTCGCGGTCTATCCATACCGGGAGAGTTTCATCTTCGTGCTCAAAGGTGAATTGGATGCTCTTGGCTATCGCCTGCTGGCAGAAGAGTTTGTATTCATCGCCAATAAAGGCAACCATATCGGTTTCGCTCATGTGCATCACCATCTGTCCCTTGTCAATCTTTCTCAGATCCATCATCTGGTTAATCAGGTGCAGGATTCGTTCCGAGTTCTTGCGCATCATATCGTAGATGCCCTGTCGGTGAGCGTCTTTGTCTTCCTTAATCAGCGTGAACAGCGGAGTGAGGATAAGAGTCAATGGGGTACGGATTTCGTGGCTGATGTTCATGAAGAACTTCAGTTTTGCTTCGCCCATCTCTTCCGCATGGATATGCTGCTGCAATATGAGCTGGTCTTCCATCTTGCGTTTGCGGTGCTTGATGTAGAGCAGACAGAGCCCCAGGAAGGCAAGCAGATAGCAGATTCTTGCCCAGATGCTGGCGTACCAGGCTGGGTGAACGATGATGGAGAACTCCTTGACAGGGGTTTCGTATCCGTTGCAGATGGCCTTGACACGGAACTTATAGGTACCTGCTGGCATGTGTGAGAATGACAGCTCGTTCATGCCAGACTGTATGGTTCGCCAATCCTCACCATTGATGCTGTAGGCGTAACTAATCTGCTCTACATTATTATATGTAAGAGTAGACAGGTGGATGGTGAAGGTGTTGTCTTCATGAGATAAGGAGAACTTGTCGCTGTTGTAGGCACTTTTGTCGGTGATAGTATAGATGCCCGATTCCATCTCTGGGTATACAGGTTGGTTGCCCAAAAAAAGTCCTGATATGGTAACTTTTGCCTGCCAAGGATGCTGTTTCACCTTGTCCGTATCAAACCAGTTGATACCGCCGGTTCCGCCCATCACCAGCATCTTTCCTCCCCAGAGCGTGCAGGCAGCTGCATCGCTGAACTCATTGCTCTGTAAGCCATTGTCTGAGTAGTACTTGTTGATGGTACCTTTTTCTGTATCTATCTGGTTTAAACCACAGGTAGTTCCTATCCAGATTCTGCCCTTGTAATCTTCTATGATGCTGGCTACGCTGTTGTCTGAAAGTCCAAGTTCTGTGTTATAAATCTTCGGATGAGCATATCCCTTCTTCGGATCATAGCAGATTGCGCCGTCTTCAGTGCCAAACCATACGCGGTTCTTGCTGTCAGAATAAACGCAATGAGAGAAACTGCCCTTGTTCAGACAGTTGACACCACCGAAAGTGGAAGTCCAGCTGTTTTTTTGCTGGTCATAGCAAGCCAGACCCACAGAAGTGGCTACGAAAACCCGCTTACCATCTTTTGAGATGCTAAGATTTATGAGGTAATCATTAGGAATACTGTTCTTTTTCAGGTTGTTGTCGGCACCATCTTGTGCTTCCCATTGCTTGATGCTTCCATCTGGAGAAAGGCGGAAAAGTCCTTTGCCCATGGTAGCAAACCATACATTGCCCTGCGGGTCTTCCTGGATATCGAAGATGCCCGCCTGGTTGCCAATGCCTAGGCTGAATGGATGGAAAGATCCCCCCGCATCTATCAATCCGATGCCGTCAGTATAGGTTCCTACCCATGTTCTGCCTTTCTTGTCTTTGCAGAGAGCCAGTACCGTGGTGTTGCTTAATAAATGGCTCTTGATGCTACCGGTTTTTATGTCAAAGAGGTAAAGACCATCCTTGTCGGTGCCTACCCAGACTTGATTGCCCTGGTTGGCACACAGACTTGTGATGCTGTTTTCGCCTATCACGTTGCGGCTGTCCAAACGGTAGCCCATATAGTTGAAATCGCATTGAGCCTGCGACTGCATGAATACGCCCTTCTGGAGCATACTCACCCAGATGTTTCCCGTAAAATCTTCTATAATGCTGGTAATCTTGCTCTTGGCAAGATTTACTTCATGGCAGAACAGAGGATTATTTTGCAAGAATCCTGTTACAGGATTATACACGAAGATACCCATACCATCGCAACCGATAAACAAGCGCTGGTCACGGCTGATATAGATGTTTTCAATAGGAAGATTGCCTATGCCGGCTATCTTGGTGAAGATGGTTGAACCTGCCTTGAGAAGGTAAACACCATCATTCTTGGTAGCAAGATAAATGTTACCCTTGTCGTCTTGCCTGATATCTTGTGTGTTAAGTTGCTCTGTTCCCATGATGCGTGAAACAAGCTTGCCGTTCTTTTCTTTCCGATACAGCTTTCCGTTTTCCAGGATAATCCAGAGTCTTTCTTGTTTGTCTTCCAATATCTTGTGTACAAACTTCAGCTTCTCCACTTCTCCTTTCATGGTGTAACAGGCGTTTGCATCTATTTTCTTGGTCATGATGCCGTAACCGGAGGTAACGACAGCAATATCGCCATTGTGCAAACGGCTTACCTGGGTAACGTAAGTGTTTATAGGCTTATTTCTTGAATCGAGCATAGGTACGTTGCAGAACCTTTTACCATTAAGTATAAGCAGCGACTTGTTTGTTCCCAGCACAATACGCCCCTTTTCATCCTGTGTTATACAGTTGATATAGTTGCTGTTGAGCCCGTTACTGTTGCCGTAGGTTTTTCTGATGACCATAAAGTTATAGCCATCATAGATATTCAAGCCGTTACGGGTGGCAATCCAAATGAAACCATTTGAATCCTGGAACACCTGAGTGGCAAGGTTGCTCGAAAGCTGGTTGTCAGAATTGAAAAGTTTTCCTCGCTGCGCCATCATGTTCTGCGCAGTGAGACAGAAGATAAACATCAGTAAAAGACCGATGTATCTCACTATTCTGAGGTTTGATTTCATGGAAATCATCATGATTCTTGGTTTCATTGTCTTTTGGCTTTTTTATATTCGTTTGCAAAAATACAAAATTTATGGGAAAATAGTGCACGGAAATGTATGTTTTTTATAGATTCGTGCTAAAAAGATGTTAAAATGTTACGTAAAGTAAAGATAATGTTACATGTGATACGAGAGAAAAACTATTGGTTACTTATTATAAAGTATATATGATAGATTAGGAGTATCTTTGCATCGGTTTTTAACGTTGTATATTTCAGAACATTTAGGTTAGTTTAGGTTTATACATAATAGTTTGTAGAATAGGTTTAGAATTTCTAAAAGATTTTGATATTATGGTTTTTATATAGAATCATGATTAATTGGTTTTCGGGAATGGTGCGTAGTGATTACGCGCCATTCTATTTTAAAAGACCAGCATCCTTTTCTGTAAACTGGAACCTGGCAATCCTTCATAATATAATAAGGTGACTGACAAATAATGATAAATCTAAAAATAATTATAACAATGAACAGAAAGAAATTGTTAATATCACTCGCTATGGCTATGCTGTCAATGGCGGGGCTGGCTGCAGATAATCTGCCGGCACTCCGTGTGCAGGGTAAGAACCTGGTGGATGCCAATGGTAAGACTGTTGTCTTGCATGGTGTGATGGATACGCCGAACCGCTACTTCAATGGGGAGAGATGGCAAAAGTGGAAGCCTGAGTATACTGAATCAGACATTCAGCCTTGCTTGGAATATTTCTCTAAGCAGTTTTCTGCCATCACCGACAAGAAGCAGGGTGCTTATTGTACCGTGTTCCGATTGCACATGGATCCATGTTGGACCAACGATCCATCGAAGAAAGCAGAAAACGAGGCTGATATCTCGGCATTCAACATGGCGCGCTATCGTCTCTATCTCCAGAAACTCTACATTCCTCTCATCAAGGATGCTATAGCACATGGACTCTACGTCATTGTACGTCCACCGGGTGTCTGTCCTGGTGATATCAGAGTAGACGATAAGTACAACCGCTATCTGAAGGGTATCTGGAAAGCATTTGCTGGCGATGAATACATCAAGCAGAATGAAGGAGTAATCTCCATCGAACTTGCCAACGAGCCTGTGAGAGTACATCTTTCAGACGGAACGAATTCGGAAAGGGCTTTGCATGATTACTTCCAGCCGGTGGTTAACGAGATTCGTGCGCAGGGCTTCAAGGGAATCATCTGGGTTCCGGGTGCTGGTTATCAGAGCAAGTATCAGGATTACGTCAAGCATCCTATCACCGATAGCGAGAACAACTTCTCTTATGCAGTACATGTTTATTCCGGATGGTATGGAAATATGACCGATAAGAATTACGATCACGATACTTTCATCCGCAACTTCAAAAGTCAGGTGCCGATGGTAGAGACGAAGCCTATCATGGTAACGGAGATAGACTGGAGTCCGGAAGATCCGGACAAGGCGAGCGAAGGTCACTGGAATGAGTGGCATCAGTGGACACAACCTAACCTGGGAAGCTGGGCAACAGCATCTACCTCGAAATGGGGATTGGCATGGAAGGCAGTTCACGACCACTTTGGCAATATCGGAATGACGATTACCCATCCACAGGAATATTACGATATTGATGAATATCTTAAAACGGGCAAGGTGATTCCTGGTTTCCAGAATGCCAAGAAGCACGGATTGTTCGAAGAATGTTGCGGTTATGCCTGTATGAACTGGTATAAAGAATGGTATTTGAAACAAAATACAACAGGAATTAAACAAACAGAAACTCAAGCAGACGTGGTTTCCACCTTATATTATAATATAGAAGGAAAAGAAGTTGAAAAGCCAACTGCAGGTGTTTATATAATAAAACAACTGTTAAGTAATGGAAAAATACGTTCTCGCAAGGTTTTTCTAAAATGATAAACTTTCTGTTACACCACGCAAAGTATGTTTCGAAAGAAATCCATACCTTTGCCGCCGTGAATAAACAGTTTTTGTGCACGCCTAAATTTTTAAAGCATAAATCAAAAATGAATAGAACATGATTGAACAAGTGTTAACAATGAAACGGACAGCAGCCTTATGCTTGGTGGGAGCTTTCTGCAGCCTGAATGCTCAGGCACAGAATATCCAGGTCAAGGGTAATCTTGTTGACGGTACAGGTGAGCCTCTGATAGGTGCCACTGTAAAAGTGAAAGGTAATGCCAGCGTCGGTGCGGTCACCGACTTAGATGGTAATTTCAGTATCAGTGTTCCTTCAGAGAATTCTACCCTCGTATTTACATACGTAGGTATGAAGACCAAGGAAGTAAAGATTGGTAAGAAGAGAGAGCTCAAACTCTCAATGGAAGACGACAATGCCATTGGCGAAGTTGTAGTCGTTGGTTATGGTCAGCAGAAGAAGGCATCTGTCGTAGGTTCCATCACCCAGACTACTGGTGAGGTTTTGGAGCGTGCAGCTGGTGTCAGCGACGTTGGTTCAGCCTTGACAGGTAACCTCCCAGGTGTTGTTACAATCCAAGGCAATGGTATGCCTGGTGAGGAGGAACCTCAGATTATCATCCGTGGTTCTAGTTCATGGAACAATTCCGACCCTCTCGTTCTCGTTGATGGTATTGAACGTCCTCTGAGCAGCGTGGACATCTCTTCTGTGGAGAGCATCTCTGTACTGAAGGATGCTTCTGCTACTGCAGTCTATGGTGTGAAGGGTGCCAATGGTGTCATCTTGGTTACCACCAAGCGTGGTCAGGAAGGCAAGGCTAAGATTGACGTTGGTTTCAATGCTACGTTGAAAGCTCCTTCTAAGTTGCCTAACAAGTACGACTCTTATGATGCGTTGATGCTTCGCAACCAAGTGGTAGAGCGTGAACTGGGCGTTTATCCTGAAGGTGTTTCATATCTTCGTCCTCAGTCTTTTATTGACAACTATCGAAACCAGACTACGGATGAGCAGCGTGAACGTTATGCCAATGTGGATTGGCAGGATGCACTTTTCAAAAAGTCTGCAGTGTCCTATAATGCCAACGTGAACGTGAGTGGTGGTACAAAATTCGTTAAGTACTTCGCTTCTGCTGATTTCGTGCATGAGGGTGACCTCTTCCGTGAGTATGACAATGGTCGTAACTACAACTCTGGCTATGGATACAATCGTATCAATGTTCGTAGTAACTTGGACTTCGCCATCACAAGTAGCACTACTTTGAAGGTAAATGTGGCTGGTAGCAATGGCGTAAGAAAAGCTCCTTGGAGTAACATGAGCAATAGTGAGTGGCAGATTGGTCAGCAGTGGGCTGGTGCTTATAACATCGCTCCAGATGTGTTCTTGCCACAATATTCTGACGGCACATGGGGATTCTATCCAGCTGCTTCCAATGTAAGTAACTCTGCACAGAATCTTGCTATCGGTGGTACAGCGCAGGCTACTACTACTCGTATCAATACCGACTTTACCTTGGAGCAGAAACTCGACTTCATCACCAAAGGCTTGAATTTCCGTGGTACTATCTCTTGGGATAATGTTTTTGTCGAGACAGGACGAGGTATCAATGACTTGAATAATGAAGCCCAGACTAAGTATATTGATCCTGAAACAGGTCAGGTTACTTATGGTAAAGAACTTGAAGGAAATAATAAGTTTGATTGGCAGCAAGGTGTGAACTGGGCAACGGAAGGTGGTTCTGTAGATAATAACCAGACTGTTCGCAACCTCTACTATCAGTTGCAGCTCAACTGGGCTCGCAAGTTTGGACAGCATGATGTATCAGCCATGGGCTTGTTCTCACGTCAGGAGAATGCACGTGGTAGTGTGATGCCAACTTACCGTGAGGACTGGGCGTTCCGTGCTACCTATAGCTATGCTGGTCGTTACAACATCGAGTATAACGGTGCTTACAACGGATCAGAGAAGTTTAGCAAGGACAATCGCTTTGCCTTCTTCAATTCTGGAGCTATCGGTTGGACCATCACTGAGGAAAACTTCATGAAGTATCTTCGTGACAAGCACATCGTCGATATGTTGAAGTTCCGTGCTTCCTATGGTGAGATTGGTGATGACAACATTGGTGACCCATTTGATTCTAGTCGTCGCTGGTTGTATATGAGTCAGTGGGCGTATGGCGGCAAGAGTACGATGGATCTCGACCATACAGAGAGTATCTATACATGGTATCGACAGAACACTCTTGGAAATGATAATGTGAAATGGGAAACAGTTAAGAAAACCAACTTCGGTATTGATTATGGTTTCTTGGGAGGCTTGATTACTGGTTCTTTGGATTTCTTCTGTGATCGTCGTAATGACATCTTGATTTTCGGCTCCAACCGTTCTGTTCCTTCTTATTTCGGAACTACAGCACCTACTATTAATAAAGGTAAGGTTCGTACCAGTGGTTACGAGTGGGAATTGAAACTTAATAAGGTGTTTGCTAATGGCTTGCGACTTTGGGGTAATTTCAATATGACCCATGCCAAGAATAAGGTAATTTTGAAGGATGATGCCATCTTTACTCCAAATTATCAAAAGGAGGCAGGATTTGCCATGAATCAGTATCACTCTTATATAGATAAGGGCATTATCAATAATATTGATGATTTGATAGGTTCTCCGGCGCACGACTCCAATGACAATCACCGTTTGGTTGGTGACTATTACATTGTTGATTTCAATGGTGATGGTGTTGTTGATAGCAGGGACTCGGCTCCTGTAGGTTATAGCAGTAGTCCGCAGAACACCTATAATGCTACTGTTGGTTTCGAATGGAAGGGGTTCTCTGCTTTCGCTCAGTTCTATGGAGTAACTAATGTGACCCGTGACGTAGGATTGACAAGCTTTGGTAATATGCTTGATAATGTTTATGATACTGGTACTTGGTGGAATAAGAATCAAAGCAATGCAGAATGTATCCTCCCTCGTTGGGGTGCCACTGCTTCAAGTTACACCTATGGTACACAGTATATGTATGATGGCTCTTACATTCGTTTGAAGAATGTCGAGATTGCTTATACCTGGACCAAGGGTTGGATTAAGGCATTAGGCATAAACTACCTCAAGGTTTACTTGAATGGTAATAACCTCTGGCTTTGGACTCGTATGCCTGATGACCGTGAGGCAAACCTCGGTGGTGGTGGCTGGTTGGGAGCATACCCTACGGTTCGCCGCTTCAACTTAGGTGTTAAATTCTCATTGTAATTATAAAAAAAATATTCAGATGAAAAATAAGATAAAGACATTAATGTTGACGGGATGCGTCTCGCTGGCTCTCGGTACTTCGCTGAGTTCTTGTCAAGACTACTTGGACAAGGAGCCAGACTCAACAGTTTCTGCAGACGATGCCTTTGCCAATTTCCGTAATTTCCAAGGTTTCGTTGAGGAAATATACAACTGTATCCCTGATAAAGAGAAATGTAACTATTGTCCTTCATGGAACTGGGGTGATGATGAAATCTTCAATCCTGAGGCTGATAATAGAATGACCCATCAGGTTGATTTAGGTAACTTCCGTGCATGGGAATCTACTGGTAACTGGCTAAAGCGTGATGGTTCTTCTACTTCCACAAATAAGTTCGACCACGGTATTTGGAACCATGCGTGGTATTGCATCAGAAAATGTAACCTCGGTTTACAGAATATCGACAAGTTTGTGACTGGAAGTGCTGAAGAGAAAAAACTGATAGAGGGTCAGCTCTATTTCTTCCGTGCATGGTGGCATGAGGAAATGATGGAGTATTTTGGTGGTATGCCTTATGTGGATACTTTTCTCGGTGACAATGCCGAGCAGAGATTGCCACGCCTTTCTTATCAGGAATGCGCTGATAAAGCGGCAGCAGATTTCCGCAAGGCTGCCGATTTGTTGCCTATTAATTGGGATAAGACTTCTGCAGGTTTAGCCACACAAGGTAAGAATGAACTTCGCATCAATAAGATCATGGCTCTTGGTTATCTTGGTAAAACCTATCTTTGGGCTGCTAGTCCTTTGATGAAGAATGGTGCGCAGGCTGGTGCCAGCAAGAATGGCAAGACTTATGATTATGATCAGGAATATGCTAAGAAGGCAGCTGAGGCTTTTGGTGAACTGCTCTCTCTTGTGGAAACTGGTCAGACACAATATGCATTGGCAGAGTTTAAGTACTCAGACATCTACAATCATGAGAAATCTGCTGATGCCAATAGCTGTTTTTCTGATATATTCTATACCAAGAAGCAGAACTGGAAAATGCCAGGAACGGTTGAAGCTATCTTCCGTGGTCCATCTGCTGATTTTAATGGCTCTAACTGGAACACCTCTAAGGTCTTTGGCCCTAAGGTACAGAAAGTCGTTGCTCATGATAATGTCATTCACCAACCTACTGCCAACCTTGTAGAGGCTTATGGAATGGCTAACGGAGAACCAATCTATTTGGTTGAGAATGGTCAGTATGTACTCAATCCAAAGTCTGGTTTCGACCCTGAACATCCTTTCAAAAATCGTGATCCCCGTTTCTACCACGATATCGTCTTCGATGGTTTTAAGTATTTGAACGGAACACCTGGTCAGTATGCAGATTTACAGTATTGCCAATTATATACAGGTGGTAATATGCGCCCTGTAGCAAATGCAAGCCGTACGGGTTATTTCATTCAGAAGTTGGTGCCTCATACTTGTAATGAAGTGGATAAAGATTACGACTGGGGTTCAGCTTTACACTGCTATTTGCCATATATGCGTCTTGCAGACATATACTTGATGTATGCAGAGGCTTGTGCTGCATTCGGTGGTGCTACAGGCAAGTCTTCAAACTTTAGTAAGACCGCAGAAGATGCAATTAATACACTTCGCGACCGTTGTGGTGCTGGTCATGTTGCTCCAGAATTTGTTGCAGACAGCCATAAGTTCATGGACGAGGTCCGTCGTGAGCGTGAGGTAGAACTTTCTTTCGAAGGATTCCGTTTTTGTGACTTGCAGCGTTGGTTGCTTCTGACAGAGGCACCATATAATCAAAAATTCTCACAGGAGTTTGATCGTGTGGAAAGTGCAGACTTCTATAAGGAGCATGATGCTAAGGACGCTAAGGTTGCCAATTATCGTAGAAAGTTGATATTGACTCGTAATTTCGATGCCAAGCACTATTGGTTCCCATTGCCAATCAAGGAGACTCAGATCAGTTCAGAGTTTAAACAAAATCCAGGCTGGTAAGGTTTAAAATTATAAATTAGTAATACTAAATGAATAATGATAGTATGAATTCAAGATTCAAATCATATAATTATAAGCTTTTTGTAGCAAGTCTCGTGGCTTTGGCTCCTCTTGGTGCCAATGCCAAGACTGCACAGACAAGCGAATCCGACACAGCCAGTGCCGACAAGGAGATGGTTCAGGTGGCTTACCGAAAGGTAGCCAAGGATGACATCTTGGGCGGTGTGTCTGTAGTCGATGTAGAGAACTTGATGAAGAAGAACTACCATACTTATAGCCTCGACAATATGCAAGGTTATGTAGGTGGTTGGAATGGCAATTCTCTCTGGGGTATGGATGCCGACAACGCTGGTTATCTCGTCTTGGTAGATGGTGTGCCTCGTGAAGCTAACAACGTTCAACCAAGTGAGATTGCACAGATTTCTTTCCTCAAGGGTGCGCAGGCTGTGGTGCTCTATGGTAGCAAGGCTGCCAAGGGTGCTGTAGTCATAACCACCAAGCGTGGTCATAATGACGGCTTGAAGGTCGAGGTGCAGGCTAATGCAGGTTTGAATGTAGCAAAGTCTTATCCTGAGTATCTTAGCAGTGCAGAGTATATGACTCTCTATAACGAGGCTCGTCGTAATGATGAACTGTCTGAGCTTTATTCTGCTGAGGACATCTATAATCATGGAGCAGGTTTGAACCCTTATCGTTATCCTAATCTCGATTTCTATTCTTCTGATTATCTCAGAAAGATGAACAGCCGTTATGAGGCTACTGCAGAAATCAGCGGTGGTGGTAAGCGAGCTCACTTCTATAGCAATATCAACTATTATCGCCAGGGCGATTATTTCAAGTTTGGTGAGGCTAAGAATAATAATACCCAGCGCTTCAGCGTTCGTGGTAATGTGGATATAGACATTACTGATGATATTAAGGCTTGGGTCAACTCCAGTGCAACCTTCTATGATTCTCATTCTGCAAAGGGTAATTACTGGGATGCTGCTGCTACTTGGCGTCCTAATTTTCCACAGAATGCAGCTCCTCTTATCTCCACAGATATGATAGCCCCTAATGCTAAGGCTGCTTGGAACTTGATGAGCGTTGCGAAGTTGGTTGATGGCAAATACTTCCTTGCTGGTACTCAGGCAAACTCTTCCAATGTTTTTGCTGATATCTATTCTGCAGGAAGTAGTAAATTTACTAGTCGTCAATTCCAGTTTGATACGGGTGTCAATATCAACTTGCACAAGGTGTTGAAGGGCTTGTCTTTCGAGACTCATTTCGCAGTTGACTATGCTACCTCTTATAATACTTCTTTCGATAATAGCTATGCTGTTTATATCCCAACATGGGCTAACGTCGATGGCAAGGATATGATTGTCGCATTGAAGAAGGAAGGTGAGGATAAAAAGTCTGGCAACCAGAACATCAGTGGAAGTACAGATAACCAGACCATGTTTTTCTCTGGTCAGTTAAACTACAACAATACTTTCAACAAGGTTCACAATCTGTCTGCAATGTTGATAGCTTCTGGCTTCCAGCAGTCGAAGTCTGGACAGTATCATAAGAACTCTAGTGCCAATCTTGCATTCGATGCTTCTTACAATTATGCCCAGAAGTATTACGCAGATTTTGGATTAGCTGCTATCCACTCTGCCCAGTTGGCTCCAGGTCATCGTGAGGCTCTCTCACCATCACTTTCTTTGGGTTGGAGACTCAAGAATGAGTCTTTCTTGAAGAATTCCAAGGTGGTAGATGACATGATGATTAGTGTATCAGGTAGTATTATCAATGAGGATATTGATATAGCAAGTGGTGACAATCGCTACTATCTCTATCAGAGTATTTGGACTTCTGCTTACGGCTATGGATGGTATGATGGATCTAGCGATAAATACACCTATTCAAAAAGAGGTGAGAACAAAGACCTTGATTTTATCAAGCGCAAAGAGTTGTCTCTGAATTTCAAGACATCCTTGTGGCAGAAATTGGTGACATTGGATGCAAGTTTCTTCATCAATTCGATGGAGGGTTATCTCATCTCTTCGCCAACATTCTATCCGTCTCATTTGAATACTGGTTATCCAGTGGCTTCGTTTATGCCTGTACTTAATTACAACAATAATCGAAGAGTTGGATTTGATTTCGCAGCCAACTTCAATAAGAAGGTAGGTGATGTGGATCTCTCACTTGGTGTGACTGGTACTTACTATACAACCAAGGCTACCAAACGAGATGAGAACAACGTAGAGCAGTATCAGAACAGACAAGGAAAGGCACTTGATGGCATTTGGGGCTACAAGAGCGCAGGTCTCTTCCAAAGCGAGGAGGAAATCAAAAATTCTCCAGACCAAAGCTATTTTGGTGGAACAGTTAAACCTGGTGACATCAAGTATGTGGATGTAAATGGTGATAATAAAATTGACCAATACGACCAAGTCTTCTTGGGTAAGGGTGGTTGGTACGGAGCACCATTCACGCTTGGTGTCAATCTTACAGCTAAGTGGAAGAACTTTACCTTCTTCGCTCTTGGTACCGGTAACTTCGGTGCTTGGGGTGTCAAGAATAATTCTTATTGGTGGGTAAAGGGCGATAGCAAATATTCTGCTGTAGTTCGTAACCGATGGACTGAGGAAACCAAAGAGACTGCAACCTATCCTCGTTTGACATCTCTTGATGGTAACAACAATTTCCAGACATCAGACTTCTGGATGTACAAGACAGATGCATTCCGCTTGGCTAAGGTCCAGATAACTTACGACTTGCCTAGTACTTTGTTCCAAAAGACATGGCTTAAGGGGTTGTCGGCATACGTAAGCGGAGCTAACTTGCTTACCATTTCAGGAGAGCGCGAAGTCTTAGAGATGAACGTTGGGTCTGCGCCTCAGACACGCTATTATAATATAGGTGTGAAGGCAACATTCTAATCATTTTTAAATGTAGAAAGAAATGAAAGTAAAAAATATATTTATATTAGCAGCAATGTCGCTTACCTTGGCTTCTTGCTCAGATCTCTTCGAGCCTGCAGAGGAAAACAACCGTGGCTTGGATGAGATTTACAATGAGCCAACATACGCTCAGGGACTATTGGGATATGGTTATTCGATGCTTCCTTACAATACCAAGAGTGTTACTGATATTGCTACAGATGACGCTGTAACCAATAACTTGACAGATAACTTGCTCAAGATGGCTACAGGTTCTTGGACAGCTAATAGCGATCCTATGTCTAAATGGACAAATGGTCGTGCTAGTATCCAATATCTCAATATCTTCCTTCAGGAGGTAGATAAGGTAAACTGGGCAAAGGACGAGAATGCCCGTAAGATGTATTGTGATAGCCGTAAAGGTGAAGCTTATGCTTTGAGAGCTCTCAACTTGTATTATCTTTTGATGAATCATGGTGGATGGACAGCCGATGGCAAACTGCTTGGCGTTCCTAATTTGACAGAACCAGAGACTTCTACTGATGATTTCAACAAGCCACGTAATACATTCCAAGAGTGCTTGGATCAAATCTATAAAGATTTGGACGAGGCTGCCAAGCTTCTCCCTCTTGATTACAATGATTTGACTGATGATAACGCTGTTCCTGCCAAGTATAAGGAAATCGGAGTAAAGACCGCAGGAGACTACAACCGTGTGTTTGGTACCATTATGCGTGGTCGTATCAGCGGTCGTATCGCTGAGGCTATTCGCTCACAGGTATCTTTGCTTGCAGCTAGTCCTGCTTTCTCTGAAGGTACAAACGTGGATTATGCTAAGGCTGCTGACGATGCAGCTACCGTTCTTGATCGTATCAATGGTGTGAATGGTTTGTCTGCTACAGGTAATAATTGGTTTATGCAAACCAATGAAATCGATGCGCTTGGCTCAGGTGCTTGTCCTGCTGAAATTCTTTGGCGTGGCAGTCGTACCAATGGTAAAGATGACTGGGATCTTGGTCTGAACCAAGAGTCTGATAATTTCCCTCCGTCTCTTTACGGTAAGGGTAGAATCAACCCAACTCAGAATCTGGTCGATGCATTCCCTGCTGTAAATGGTTATCCTATCACCGATGCCCGTTCTGAGTATGATAAGTTGAATCCTTACAGTAATCGAGATCCTCGTCTTGACCTTTATATCATTCATGATGGTAGTACTTATAAGGGAAAGACCATTCATACAGACATTACGACGGCTAATAACAATGATGGTTTGAATAAGATTTCCAATTCTACTCGTACAGGCTATTACATGAAAAAGCTGTTGCGTGAGGATTGTAATCCTGACCCTAATTCACCGAATCCTAAGTATCATTATCCTGTGTATATTCGCTATACTGAGATATTCCTCGATTACGCTGAGGCTGCCAACGAGGCTTGGGGACCAAAGGGTAAGGGATCTCACAACTACTCAGCTTACGATGTAATCAAGGCAATCCGTGAGCGTGCCGGAGTTGGCGAGTTTGGCGAGGATCCATACTTGGATGAGTGCGCTGGTAGCAAAGAGAAAATGCGTGAGTTGATTCGCAACGAGCGTCGTTTGGAACTTTGTTTTGAAAATAAGCGCTTTAGTGACCTTCGCCGTTGGAAAGCTCCTCTAAATGAGGCTGCGCGTGGTGTAGAAATCACTTCAGAGGCTGGTGTCCCATCATACAAAGAAATGAAGGTTGAGGATCGCAGCTATAAAGATTACATGTATTACGGTCCTATACCACAGAGCGAAATGTTGAAGTGGAGCAACTTGCAGCAGAATAAGGGCTGGGAAGTAAAAAATAACGACTAATATTTAAAATGATGAAAACAATGAAGATAAGCAAATATTTGTCCATGGCTGCATTGGGAATCTTGGCTTTAGGCTTTAACTCTTGTGAGAATGGCAACCAAGAATTTCCTGATTATGAGGGCGGTACTACTGTATATTATCCTTATCAGTATATCGAACGTTCTGTAGTTTTAGGCAATGATGAGAATCGCGATAATACGGATGATAACAATCATGTATTGTATATCGTATCTAATATGGGTGGAGCATATAATGGAAAAGACATCACATTGAATGTAGATGTTGATAAATCATTGTGTGACAATCTGTATTTTGAGGATGGAGTCACTCCTGTAAAGCCAATGCCTGACAATTATTATACAATTCCTACCAAGACGGTTGCGTATAATGGGAAAATGCAGGGACGTCTTCAGGTTAAGTTGGAGGATGCTTTCTTTGCTGACCCTGATTGTGCAAAGAATACATATGTAATCCCAGTTCGCATCAAGGAAATGGTGGGAGCCGATCATATTCTTTCGGGTTCTCCTGCCGTTGCAGGTACAACTCCTGTTCGTACTGATGCTTCAGCTTGGTTAATTGCTCCTAAGGATTATATCCTTTATTGCGTTAAGTTTATGAATCCATGGGATGGCTATTATTTCCGTAGAGGAACTGACAAGATTACAGAGAATGGACAAACTCATGAGGTAAAGCGTGAAGGTGCAACTCTTGAAAAGGATGAAGTGAGTCACATTACAACCAAGAGTTTGAAGGAATGTAATTTCGAAGTCTCTGTAAATAAAGCTGACGGCTCTAAGGTCACTTGCAACTTGAAACTTACGTTCGATGATAATGGTAATTGTACCGTTACTTCTGATACAGAGGGCAAGACTGCTTCTGGTTCAGGAAAGTTTGTAGAAAAGGGAGCAAAGTTGGCTTGGGGTAACAAGGATCGTGACATCCTGACTCTCAATTACAAGGTTGATTTCGGTTCTGGCATTGTTTTGGAAACATCCGATCAGTTTGTTGCCGAGACTCGTGGTAACACCAATGGTGTTGTTACTTTCAGTCCTCAGTATATCAAGAAGTAATATTCTTGATAGATAAGTGTCATTCTAATAATTTGATTATTATGAAATTGAAAAATATTAATTTAGGTTTAGGCTTGATGGCTCTCTTGGCTTTGTCTTCTTGTGCTGATGACAAGTTCTCGGAGTACAGAACTGATATGACCAAGAATTTGAAGGAATATCAGTATCTGAATAACTACGAGCCTTTGAAGAAATACGTGGAAGATATGAAAGCTGCCGGCAAGTGCAATCCCAACTTTAAGTTGGGCATTGCGCTCGAAGCAGCCGAATTCAACAAGCAGGGACTTGTATATTGTCTTGCTGGTAGCAATTTCAACGAGACTGTAGCCGGCAACGCCATGAAGATGGCTTCTTGTGTTGCTGATGATGGTCGCATGAATTTTGATAATGTAAGTGAATATGTTAAGAATGCCACAGATGCAGGTCTTTCGGTTTATGGTCATACCTTGGCTTGGCATGCTCAGCAGCCTAACAAGTACCTCAAAAATCTTATCAAGGATAAGGAACTGCCACCTGATCCAAATGGTGGAAACAAGTACTTGCAGATTACTTGTGGCGAACCTGGTGCCCAAAAATGGGATAAACAGATTAGTTATACCTTGCCTAAGGCATTGGTTAAGGGACAAAGTTACGTGATGTCCGTTAAGGTAAAGGCTTCGGATGGTGGAACTTTTGCTGCTTGGCCTATTTGGGAAGCAAGTGATAATAAAAACCAATGGGGTGGTAGTAATGATGTTCAGTATATGGCTGATTATGACATCACTAAGGATTATTCTACTTTGAAGTGGGAGTTTACAGCCAATTTCCCTATTGATAAGCTTCAGTTTGTGTTCGGTAACGTAGGAGGAACCATTTCTTGCGATGACTTTAAGTTGACGAAAGCTGGTTCTGATGAGAATCTTATTGAAAATGGAGACTTTGCAAAAGAGTCGGCTCGTGGTTGGAAAACGACTGGCTGTACCATCAAGGTGGCTTCTGCAGCCGCAGCTAAAGAGGTTGAACTACTAGTTCATGAGCGAACCTATACTGATGGACCTTTCCCATTCTATGTAATGGGTGGTTGTGAACCTCCTGTTGTTAATGGTGCTATCCATTTTGTTCCAACAGGAGATTGGTCTCAGTTCTTTGTTATGCCAGGTAGCAACAATACGCTTTCTGAGGGTAATTATGTGGTTTATCTTGACTTGTCTGCTTCAAAGGATGCTAGTGGCGTAGAATTGACTATGCAGAATGGTTGGGGTGCCAGTGATCAGGCTATTACTGTAAAAGTACCTGTTTCTGCTGGTCGTCATAACGTAAAACTTCAGATGCCTAATATTGCTGGAGGTAATTATGATATTATCTTGAAACCACAGACAGCAGATGCTACTTTGGATGTACATTCTGTTAAGGTTTGTCAGGTCAAGAATCTCAACTCCATTCCTCTTACAGATGAGGAAAAGAAGAAAGCTCTTACCCCTGCCTTGGAAACTTGGATTGATGGTATGATGGAGGCTACTGATGGTTATGTTACATCTTGGGATGTTGTGAACGAGGCCCTTTCTGGTGCCGATAAAGATGGTGATGGCAAGTACGACTTGCAGTCTGCTAAACGAGGCAACGTTTCAGCTGACGATGCAAAGAACAATTTCTACTGGCAGGATTACCTGGGTGACATTGATTATGTTCGCACTGCTGTAGCTGCAGCTCGCAAGAGTTTTGCCGCCCATAATGGTGACCCTGAGAAATTGAAACTCTTCATCAATGATTATAACCTGGAGAGCTATTGGGACGACAATGGCAAGTTGAGGAGTTTGATTAAGTGGATTCATGATTGGGAGGCTGATGGTGTGACCAAGATTGATGGTATCGCATCTCAGATGCATATCTCTTGCTATGCTGATCATGACAAACAGGAAAATGCGAAAAATCATATCGTCAAGATGTTGGAGTTGATGAAGGAAAGTAAAAAGCTTTGCAAGATTTCTGAACTTGATATGGGTTATGTTGATGCCGCTGGCAAAGACGTAACTTATGATCAGATGACTGAGGAACAACACAAGGAAATGCGTGACCTCTACACCTTCGTTCTCCAGAAGTACTTCGAGATTATCCCTATTGATAAGCAGTATGGCATCACTCAGTGGTGTGCTACAGATTCTCCTAAGGATTCAGGTTGGCGTCCTGGTTTGGCTACTGGTCTCTGGGATCTCAAGTATCTTCGCAAGCATACCTATGCAGGTTTCGCTGTAGGTCTTGGTGCTCCAGAATATTGGAAGGAAGCCAAGTAATTACTCTAAAAGACATTAGTTTTAGGTTTATCATACAAAGATTAACCGAAAAAAGATGTTAGTCGTTAAGGTTGGCTGTGTTGTGATGACACGGTCAACCTTTTTGCGTTTTTTTAATGATGAAAATATTCTCTTTCTCCTATGTGTCATTCTTGAAAGAGATTGTCTAGTGTGACTTCGCTGTTTACTATACTTGAATGGATGCCATTGGCAACACCAAATGTAAGCCTCGCTAGCCACGCCACCAATATTCAATGCCTTGCGTATTTGGCTGATATGGAACAAACAGAGTAATTTCCTTAAAATGGCACGAAAACGCACTTTTTCTCACTTTTTTTTCGAGAAAAAGTGCGTTTTCGTGCCAAAATCTTTAATTTGGCTTCCCAGAGAAGGACGTGATGTATTAGGCTCATCTGTATATTTTTCCTCTGTTTTGACTAAACATTTGGGGAATCTGGAATATTTTGGGTAAAAACATTTGGGGAATTTGGAATATTTTGGGCAAAAACATTTGGGGAATTTGGAATATTTGTTTATTTGACTTTTCCTGATTTCCTCTTCAAATAGGTTTGATGGTGTATCATTTTCGTTATAATGTTGGCTATCAAACCTATTTGGTACTTCTCACAAAGTATTTGTTATACCACGCAAAGTCTTTTTCTGCCTTTTCTGTTATTTTTGCAAGTGGAAATGAGAAACATTTCTTGTTCCACGAATGAACAATTATTATCAATAAACTTAAAATTAAAAGCGTATGAAAAAGATTTTTACTTTGATTGCTGCTGCCTTGATGGCAGTTAACGTGAGTGCAGCTAACAAGGTGCTGAAGATTACTGGCACCGCTGACAAGGATAATGCTTGGGACAGCCAGTGTTATATCAACCTTAAGAATCTAGAGAAGGGCAAGCCTTATGTCGTGAAGTTTGATGTGTACACTACAGCTGGTACCGAATTCAAAATCGGAACAGAGGCTATTGACGAGACTCAGACAGAGCATATGACGGAGTGGAATGCTTCTGCAGTGTTCAGTTATACTGAGGAACTTACCTTGACTAATCAAAAGTCAGAGGCAGTAATAAACTTCCCTGGTAAGACCAAGGTTACTTGTCACTCCCACTGTACTGCAAAGCCAGGAATGGAGATAGATCATACAAATGGTAATACCAAAAATTGTGATCCGGAAATTTTGGAGAATTATGAGTATGCTGCTACTGCACTCTTGCTGAATATAGGAAAGATGCCTAAGGATGCAGTCATCTATATTGGTAGCATTAAGGTGTATGATGCAGATGGCAACCTCCTTTCAACAGAGAATTTTGATAATGCAACAGTTGGTGAGTATGATACTACTAAGACTATTCACTATCTAGGTTGGCAGAATGCTGCTACATTTGAAATTGTAGAAGAGCCTACTACAGGCATTTCTAAAATTGAGAGTGCAAATGTAGCTAAGGATGGCAAGTGCTTCAACCTCGCTGGTCAGCAGGTAGGTAAGGGTTACAAGGGCATTGTGATCAAGAATGGTAAAAAGATGGTTATCAAGTAATGGATGAGACGTTTTACAATGCTCGCATCTCTCCTCATGGTTCTGTGCCTACAAATGGCGGCACAGACCTGGGAAGATGTAAAAGTGGGGACTTCTACTCGCAAGACTCTCACTTATGTACCAAAGAATGTAGAGAAATCACCAGCTCTGGTGATTTCTCTTCATGGTTTTAATCAGGACCCTGAGTATCAGCAGAATCAGACGCAATGGAATGCGCTGGCTGATACCGAGGGTTTTATTGTTACCTATCCGCTGGCTAATAACAAGATGTGGGACACCAGCGGTATGGGTGATGTGAAGTTTGTGGAGGCTGTCATGAAGGATATGGAGCTGAAGCACCATGTGGACAAGAACCGCATCTATCTCTCGGGTTTCTCTATGGGTAGCTGGCTGGGTTATCATTGCCTGGAAACTCTTGGCGATAAGATTGCCGCCTTCGGACCAGTGAGCGGTGTGGATATCGGTAAGCAGCCTAGAGCTAACCGCATGGTGCCTATCATGCATATTCACGGAACCGGTGATGATGTGTTCAAATATAATGGCGATCCTAATCACATGGCTGGCGGTTATCCTAGCATTGAGGAATATGTAAAGAAGTGGGCTGCCTACGAAGGTTGCGATGTAAGCAATCCGCAGGTAATCCGTCCTTATCCTGCCGGCAGCACAGGTCCCAAAGCTACCCGTACTATATATAATAATGTGAACGATGATGTAGAAGTGAACCTTATCTCCATTGACGGTAAGGGACATTGGCATTCCAATGATCCTAACGGGGTAAATTCTACCCAGGAACTGTGGAACTTCTTCAAGCATCATCAGTTGAACCAGCATCCGGTACCTGTGGAAAACCGCAACTATTTCATCCGTTACGAGAGTACTGTGGGCGAGAACCTCTGGGACCGTCAGGCTGTCTACACCTTGCCAAAGGCTTTGGAGAAGGGTGCCAAGTATACGCTGACCATGAAGATGAGAACTTCAGCAGATTGCGCTGAGCTGGGATTCTGGCCTATCTGGAATGCAAGTGCCAACAAGAACCAGTGGGGTGGAAGTGATGATGTGCAGTATCTGGCAGCCTATCATGTAGAGGCTGGCGACTGGAAGACGCTGACCTGGGATTTCACAGCCAACTTCACCTTGGATACCTTCCAGTTTGTATTTGGCAAATACGGTGGTACACTCGATATTGACGATATGGTGTTGGTGAAGGAAGGAACATCAGAGAATCTGATAGCTAACGCTGATTTCTCAGCCCGCAATATTCAGGGCTGGAGTACCAACTGGAAAGGTCCAAGCTATTTTCTTGCCAACGAAGCCTATGCATCAACGGGCAACGAGAAGCCAGCTGTGGCAACCATGATGAAATCTGCGGATAAGGCATACTACACTCTTCAAGGTGTGAAGGTTATTCGTCCTACCAAGGGTATCTATATCCATGGTGGTAAGAAAATCGTGATTAAATAACAAACAATTATAAATTTTTTAAACTGAACAAATGAAGAAATTATCATTTATGGTAGCGGCAATCTTAGTTTTTGCTTCCGCACCAAAAGTCTTAATGGCAGCTCCTGCTGTAATGGCAGTACAAGATGCTTCGGAAGATGTTGTAGATTGTTCTATTGATTGGACTCAGCAGAGTGCTTACAATTTGTGGGCTCCAGATGATGTGAAAAAGAATATTTCTGTATCTGCTGCGGAAGGTTTGACTGTCAAGAATGAAACTAAAACAGACAATTATATGATTCAATATGTGATAGGTGATAATGTTCCTCTTTTGAAGGGAACTGATTATTCTATCAAGATTGTCATGAAGGGTTCTGAACCTGGTCATGCAACAGTAGCCATGGGTAATTGGACTAGTGAAAGAACTCCTCAAAATGTTGAATTTACAAACCAGTATAAAACTTATACATTGCATTATACAAGTGATTGTGAAGGAAATGGATTTGTTCTTATGCAGAGTGGTGATTTTGTCGGTACTATCAGCGTTAAATCTATAGAAGTTATTCATAGTGAAAAGGCAACTACTCGTTATCCTTCTTTAGATTTGACTACAGTTGATTATACTGCTGCTGATGCTACTCCTGCTGGTGGTTGGTGCGAGAAGGGGGGCTTTAATTCAAAGATTGATGGTGGTGCTTGCGTAATCAGTCACGGAAAAATGACCAATCCAGATCCATGGGATGCACAGGTTAGCTTTGAGAATGTGTTCCCTAAGGGGGCAACTATCAAATTGTCAATGGAAGTGAAGGGTTCTGTGGCTGGTTCTATTTCTGCAGGTTTACAGAATCCTAATGGATATAAAGATTGTGGCGGTTTCCCTGAAATTAAATTACCCACAACAGATTACGAGAAGATAGAGGTTTCAACTATGTGTAGTGGTGAAGGTGCTACGCGCTTGTTGTTGAATTTTGGTAAATATGACGGCACTGTTTCTATCAAGAATCTTAAAATCGTAGCAGAAGGAGTAAAGCAGGAGTCTCTGACCATTCCTTCATCTTCATTTGCTACTTATGCAGCTTATTATCCGGTTGATTATGCTAAATCTGACTTGGAGGCTTATGCTGTCAAATTGAATGATGCTAAGGATGGTGTAGTATTTACTAAGATTTCTGGTGTTGTTCCTGCAGGTGTTCCAGTTTTGCTCAAAGGTGATGCTAATGCTGTAAAAGCTTTGGATAAGGCTGATGGTGGGTCTTCAGTCTCTACCGACTTGAAAGTTTCTGATGGTACTTCTGCTTCTACTGATGCTGTAACTCTCTATGCTTTGGCAACAGTAGATGGCGTTACTGCATTCTATCCTGTAAAGAAGGGTTCTCCGATTCCAGCCAAGCGCTGCTATCTGGAGGTAAAGAGTACTTCTCCAAAGGCTGCATTCTATAGTCTCGGTACCAACTTTGGTGAGACCACTGGCATCTCTTCTGTAGAGAATAAGGTAGAGAAGGCTGATGCTCCAGTCTATAACCTTGCCGGCCAGCTTGTAGGTAAAGACTATAAGGGTCTTGTTATCAAGAACGGTAAGAAGTTTGTTATCAAGTAATAGAAATATTGTTTTATCATTCATCTTTTAAATTTAGAATCAAATGAAGAAATATATCAAGCCATCAATGGAAGTAACAGAAGTTATGTTGGAGTCTCCTATCCTGGCAGCTAGTATTTCAGGTACCTTAGGTGACAAAGAGATTGAAGGTCCTTCTGCTCAGTCACGCGAAATGCGTAGTTTCAGCCTCTGGGACGGCGCCGAAGAGTAACGAATTAATCTATATAATATAAATATTAAACAAATGGTATAAAAAATCCCAGAATTGCTCTTCCAAGCGGTTCTGGGATTTATTATGGTGATATTTGTCATCAATATCTCCGCTATTATATTTTTTATGTATTGCTCAGATTCTTAATGATTTCCAAAGGTAGCTGGGTAGCTTTGGAAACCTGTTCGGCAGAAAGTCCCATTGCCAGCAATCGTTGTGCTGTTTCTGTGTTGGCCTCATGCTTGCCTTCTGCTCTACCTTTCTCCATACCTTTTTCCATACCTTTCGCCATACCTTCTTCCATTCCTTTCTGATATCTGTCATCCAGAAGGGTTCTTTCAACACTTACCGAATCCCAGAATTTATCATAGGCACGGAGTTCGGCATCAGTAAAGCCAGAAACTTCAAGATCTTCTACGGCTTTTCCAATCTCTGGATCATTGAGCAGGTCAGCAGGAATATCCTTCGTATTGGAATTGATTTCTGTGAGGAAACGGAGCCACAAGACCATCATGCGCTTATCGGCAATGGAATGAGGAGTGAACTTAGGGAGTTCAATGAAGGTGAAATGCAAGCCTTCGATGATCTTATTGCTATCCTTATCGTGCACGATGCGGTAGTTGTGGATGAAATCCGGAGTATCATGCGCAAAGATATCATTTATCAGGTTGAGAGAATATACTGGTTGGAGTTCGCTGTATTTTCCTCCCTTTTTTGCCTGACTCACATAGAGCTTGGATGCATTGAATAGTACTCGCTGCTGGAATGCGTCAGACCATTCCATCTGCATTTCCACGCAGAACTTCCTGCCTCTGACATCTGTGCAGAGTACATCCACAATGGTGTTCTTGCCCCCTTCGAGCTGGGGCACAAGTTCTGTAGGCAGATACTTTATCTCGTGTATCTGCTCTTCTTCGCTGAGTGGCAGGAGGGCGTTCAGGAGACTGATCAGTCTTTTAGGATGATTGCCGAATATCTTCTTGAACGTAAGGTCTGCCTTGGGATCTAAGTACTTCATAACCATCTGTTTTAAAATTCTATAGCGCAAAGTTACGACTTTATTTTCATATCTGCAAGAGATTTCTGGGATTTTTAAAGGTAAAAAAGTAAAAAGGTAAAAAAGTAAAGATTTTGCTATCCCCAATACTATCTGATAACTTTTTCTAAAACTTTTCGACCTGTACGGTTGAAATTCCCCACACGCCCTTTACCTTTCCCTTCGGCCGGTGACCGTTGGTTCAGGGCGTATGGGGCTTATATGCGAAACTTCAGTAACGAATTAATCTATATAATATAAATATTAAACAAATGGTATAATAAATCCCTGAATTGCTCTTCCAAGCAGTTCTGGGATTTATTGTGTCTGATAGTTTGCCATGATGTGCTTCCGTTTGCCTACAGATATGGCTGCGTGGGGTTAAGAATATGACTGCGTTGGGTTACGGATACGACTCCGTAGGCTAACGGAGACGTATCCTTCGGCTTGTCGAGATATCTGCGTCAGCTGATTGAGTCACTTGAGTTAGCTTACTGAACTACTTGGGTTAGCTGATTGAACTACTTGAGTTAGCTGACTGAGCTATATCAGTATCCTGTAGTATTACATGTGTATTTTTTTCTAATTTAATGCCACATTTGCCACACTTATACTTAACTCTTTGATTATTAGAGGATAACGGGTGGCAATAAGGGGTGTTTTTATTGTCACCTTATTGCCACCTATTACCACTTTTGGCATAAAATCAGCAAAATAACGGTGTTTTTGAGGAATTTGCTACGTCCTGATGCAGTAAAAAATGCGTCCCGATGTAGCATTTGCTACGTCCCGACGCAGCAAAAGATACGTCCGGACGTAGTAAAAGATACGTCGTGACGTAATTTCAGTGCGGGAATTCAATGGCAAGAAGTATATAAATAAATCCCAGAATCGCTCTTCCAAGCAGTTCTGGGATTTATTGTGTCTGATAGTTTGTTTACCATTTAAAGAGGTGAGGAACAAATTCCTTGAAACAGCGGCGCCAGGTGAGCCACTCATGATGAGTGCCTGGTGATACGTAAACATCGAGCTTGATGCCCAGCTCCTTCAACTGCTGTGCCATCTTCTCGGTACCGAAGTTCTCTTCCGAACCGCAGCCCATAAACATATAATGAATGTTCTTGTTGTATTTCTCTGCATCGGCAAAAACTCCATTGAAACAGGTCTTTACATCTACGCCAAAGAGAGCACCGCTAAAGGTTCCAAGGGCAGAAAACTTGTCCATGTGAGGCAATACCGTGTTGAATGTCTGGCAACCGCCCCATGACAATCCTGCCATCGCACGATGCTCGCGGTCGGTATAAGTGCGGAATGTCTTGTCAACCATCGGAATCAGATCCTTGATAATCACATCATAGAAAGAAGCTCCATAGTGGCTGCGCTCTTCATCTACATTCTTGCCTGGACGTGCAACGAAAGGCTTCTTTACATCGCCACTCTCCATGACCACAATCATAGGCTCAGCCTTGCCTTCTGCTATCAGGTTGTCCATGATGTGCTGCATCATTCCCTGCTTGCTCCAGCCCGTCTCGTCTTCGCCCATGCCATGCTGCAGATAGAGCACAGGATAGCGCTTGGTGGTGTTGGTTTCATATTCGGCAGGGGTGTAAACCATGGCGCGGCGGAACTGCTTCTGAGAGGCAGCATAGTAAGATACTGAGCGAACCTGACCGTGGGCTACGCCCTGCTGAGGACGATAGTAGTTGCCTTCTGCTCCTTCTGGAACTTCCAGACCGCCTGCTTCACGGCAGCAGCCGAAGTAGGTTTCGCTGGCAGGGTCAACAACCTGCACGCCATCTACATTCAGAAAATAGTAGTGGAATCCTACTACCAGCGGATCGCTCACGCCGTACCAGTCGCCATCCAAATCCTTTTTCATCTCATATTGCTTGCCGCAGATGTCGAAGATTACTTTCTTTGCCTCAGGAGCATGGAGCTTTACATAAGCTCTGCGGTCCTTATCTACACGCGGATAGTTGCTGTCTGGAATGATTCCCTGCAGGGCGAGCATCATGTTTGCATAGCGCTTGCCCATGGTGCGGTAGCTTTCTGCGATGAAGTGGAGACCGTCGCCACGCTGTGGACAGCCCTTTGAAGAAATGACGTGGGCTGTAGGAATGGTCTTGGCAATATCATCAACGATGGCGATATGTGCCCAGCATTTTCCGCCCATATCCTTCTGTACGGTTTCGCCTACGAGCAGAGGTACGTCTTCTGCCTTCAGATTCAAATCCTTCAAGATGTCGTTATAAACAGTCTTTACTCGGTTAGGCCAGTTGGCATCGCCGTTGTTGGTTTCGCCCTGATGCAGGAGAATGCCCTTGATAACACCCTGCTTCTTAGCTATTTTTGCCAGTTCTATCAGTCGGGCGTATGGATTTCCGTTGTACTGGGATGCAAAGTTCTTCATCCAGTCGGGTTGTTTCTTGAGATAAGCCTTATAGGTACGCTTATCGAAGAGGTCGATGCTGGCTCCGCCCACGGCCACGGTGATGGTTCCCACCTTGATGCTGTCTGGCAGGTTATCCACCATCTTTCTTCCGAAATAGTCAACAGGAGTCAGTCCTGTAGAAGGTCTTGCCTGTGGCGGCACGGCGGTGTGCCATTGTCCCTTCTTCCATCCCGCCTTTTCATCATCCACGGCATACATAGCCTGGAATCTCGGGTTCACGCCCGTTCGGTCGATGTCTTCGATAGCCGCATTTCCTTCCATGTTCGACTGTCCGAAGCAGAGATAAATCTGAAAATTAGGATCAGGCTTTTCCTGAACCTTACTGCCCGTTTTCTGTGCCATCATAGGTAGGCACGCCATCGCGAGCATCGATGCTAAGATTGATAATCTATTCATAGTTTATATTTAATTAAATTATTAGATTGATTTTCATCTTCTGTTCTGTTTGCAAAGTTATGAAAAGATTTCCATACGTGCTTTGTCTCATATATCAATAACTTTTCCCTTTGTTATATAATAAGGTGATTCTTTTGTCTCAGGTTTCAGAATATGTTTCATTTTGTTTCTTTTGGGGTAGATGTTATTTGTGATAAAGTATTTGTTACTTGAGATAAAATGCGTTTTAATGTTTTTATCTATTTTTGCGACGTGTTTCAGCATCCTTAATGAAATTTTAGAGAATTTAGGATGTATATATAAATGTAATATTAAACAACTGACTAGTAAAGTAAAACTATTAATCTATTTTTAAGATGAAGAATTTAAAAATGATTGAAAAGCCGTTTGTTTTGCTATTCCTGCTCTGTTTGCTTCCTTTGGGAGTTTCGGCTCAGAGCATAGTGAAAGGTATAGTGACTGATCCAAGTGGAGAACCTGTGATTGGTGCTACTGTTAAAGTAGAAGGTAGCAAACTGGGTGTTGTTACCGACTTGGATGGTAAGTTTAGCGTTGATGCTGCTCCTGATGCAACATTGACTATTACCTATGTGGGTATGGAGCCTAAGACCGTGAAAGCTGAGGCTGGTAAAACCCTTTCCATTACCTTGAAGGATGATTCTAAAGTTCTTAATGATGTCGTTGTCATCGGTTATGGCGTTCAGAAGAAGAGCGACCTGACTGGTGCAGTTGCATCTATCAAGAGCGATGACATCAAGGGTTTGTCTGCTACCGATGCCGGTGCTGCCCTCCAGGGTAAGGCTGCCGGTGTGCAGATTATCAACTCGGGTGGTCCGGGTGAGGCTGCCGATATCCGTATCCGTGGTTATTCTTCCAATAGTGGTAATATCGGTCCGTTGCTCATTGTCGATGGTCTGAAGGTGGATAATATCCAGTACCTGGATCCATCTATGATTGAGAGCATGGAGGTATTGAAGGATGCCGCTTCTGCTGCCATCTATGGTGCGCAGGCTGGTAATGGTGTCGTTATCATCACAACCAAGACGGGTGCTGCCAATGGCGGTAAGGCTCAGATTTCTTACAGCAGCAAGTTCACCATCCAGTCGTTGGGAAAGAGGGCTGATATCTTTGATGCTCCTGAGTATATTGAGTATCACAAGTATTTGGGCGACTTGAACGATGATCTTCTGAAGAAGAACAATTATAATGGTCAGAACACCAACTGGTATGACGAGGTATTTGAGAATTCCTTGGCTCACCAGCATAGTCTCACCGTGCAGGCAAGCAATGGCAAGGGCCGTTTCCTCGCCAGCTTGAATATCCTGAACAATGATGGTATCGTTAAAGGTAGTAAGGATACTTATAAGCGTTTCACTGGTCAGATCAATGCCGATTATGATGTTTACAAGTGGTTGAACATTACTACCAATACATCTTTTGAAAAGTGGAAGACCAAAGGTGTAACTAAAGGTTATGGTTCATTGCTGAACTCTGTGGTTTCTATCGATCCTTTGACTCCAGCTTATATCAGTAATGTGGAGGATTTGGCTCCTGGCATGAAGGCACAGGTAGAAGCCGGTGGCCCAGTTCCAAGAGATCCAAGCCATAACAATGACTACTATGGTACTTCTAAATATGTAGAAGATGCTACTGGTAACCCTCTCTATCAGCGCGACCGTCATGATACATGGAATTCTGGTATCAATGTACGTGGTACCGTTGCTGCCAATATCAAGCCATTCAAGGGCTTTACATTTACTTCTCGCTTAGGTTATCGTATCACTCAGAGTAACTATCATAACTACGAGACTCCATATTGGTTAACATCTATGGCACATAGTGAAAACTATACCATTGAAGCGAATACCAATAATGGTTTGTACTATCAGTGGGAGAACTTTGCCAACTATTTGACAACAATCGGCAAGCACACTATTGGTGCCATGGCAGGTATGTCGTTTACCAAGAATCATTGGGATAACAGTTCCATCAGTTCTACAGGAGGTAACATACTCACATCTTATGAGCCAAACTTCCATTACATCAACTACTTGTTGGCTGATGCAACCAAGAATGTAGGTAACGCTCCTTTAGATGCAACAGAGTTATCTTACTTTGGCCGTGTATCTTACAGCTATGACAACCGTTACTTCATGCAGGTTAACTTCCGTCGTGATGCTTTCGATACATCAAAACTTTCAAAGAAGGCACGTTGGGGTAACTTCCCATCAGTTTCAGCAGGATGGGCTATCAGCAATGAGAAGTTCTTCAAGGACAATATAAGCCGTGATGCCATTTCTTTCTTGAAACTTCGTGGTTCTTGGGGTCAGAATGGTAACGTCAATATCTTGAGCGATTATCGTTATGCTTCTACCATAGCTCTTAATCAGAGTTTCTATCAGTATAATCCTTCTATCGGAGATGGTAAGCTGACTTTAGGTTCTAAGCCTTCTGGACTTGCTAACCCAGATTTGAAGTGGGAAACTTCAGAGCAGGTTGACCTTGGACTTGATGCGCGATTCCTTAACGACCGTTTGACTTTGGGCTTAGACTGGTATCGTAAGACAACCAAGGACCTCTTGATTGAAATCACTCCTATTCCAGAGATTGGTGTAAACACGAGAGTTGTCAATACAGGTAAGGTACTTAACTCTGGTCTTGATTTCGAGTTGGGTTGGAGAGATCACATCAAGGACTTTAAGTATAGTGTGACCGTAAATGGTTCAACTCTGAAGAATGAGGTGAAGGAGGTTTCTAACCTTGTAAGCCGTTTGACCGAAGTAGGTATCGATGGATTCAATAACCAGCTTAAGCCTACATTCGAGGCTGGCCATCAGGTATGGTATTTCCGTGGTTACAAGTATGCAGGTGTAGCCGAAGATGGTAGCGCTCTCTATTATAATAAGAATGGCGAAACAACTTCAGCTCCAACCGATGAAGATAAGCAGGATTTGGGCTCAGGTATTCCTAAGTTTACTTATGGTATTACTCTTAATGCAGAATATAAGGGCTTTGACCTCACCGTATTTGGAACAGGCTCTGCTGGCAACAAGATTTACAACTTGATGGTTTCTGCTGACCGTCCGTTGATCAATGGAATTGATACCTACTGGAAGGATTCTTGGAGAGCAGACCGCACCAATGCTAAATATCCTGATATGAAAAAGGTTGCTACAGACTGGAAGTTCTTCAGTTCTGATGCAGCTGTGTTCAGTGGCTCGTATTTCAAGATCAAGCAGATTCAGTTGGGTTATACATTGCCAAAGGCTATCTCTAGCGTGGCAGGTATCAGCAATCTTCGTGTATATTGCTCACTGGATGATTTCTTTACCATCACCAAGTATCCTGGTGCTGATCCGGAGACTGCTTCTATCAACAGTGGTGCTTCTCGTGGTTTTGATAATGGTACTTATCCAACTTCCAAGAAGGTGGTATTTGGTATCAATGTAACATTCTAACCTTTAATATTCAAAAACAATGAAGAAAATATTATTTTCAACAATATTGGCTCTTGCTGCTACAGGAACAATGACGCTCACTACATCTTGTGAGGATCAGCTTGACATTGAGCAGAAGGGTGTAATACTTACCGAGAACTTCTATAAGACCGATGCTGATGCAGAGGCAGCCCTCGTTGCTGCATACGAAGGCTTTATGTGTAATGTGGTGGGACGTAACCACGATGGTGGTGGCCCAAGTATTTATACTCCATTGAAACTGATACTCAATGAGTGTGGAGACGATGTGTTGGCAGCAGGTGCCAACTCTGGTGATAATACGTTTGGTATCATGCTCAATCAGTTCTATTATGATGCTGAGGCTGAAGTGCCAAAGCATATGTACACAGGCCTCTATCACTCTGTATATACCTGTAACCTTGTACTCGATCACTTTGCCAAGGGTACTACCGCTGTGCAGAAACGTTGCGCCGCAGAGGCTCGTGTGCTTCGTGCTTATGATTATTTTCTGTTGGCTAATCTTTGGGGTACTCCACCATTGGTAACTAAAGCTCTGGATCCTTCTGCACAGCCTTTTAATTGTGATAAGGATCCTGAGCATCCTATGAATCACCAACAGTTGATAGAGTGGATTGCGCAGGAATGTGAGAATGCTGCCAACGATTTGGATGAGCGTAAAAGTAAGGATGACAAGGATGGAGCAGTGAAGGTAACCAAGGGCTTTGCATATGCTCTTGCCGGAAAGGCTTACCTTTTCGCCGGTAAATATGAAGAGGCTAAAATTGCCCTTAAAAAGGTTATAGACTCGGAAAAGTATGATCTTGTTCCTGGTGAGCAATATGCCGACAACTTCCATATCGAGGGTGATGCCAACGAGGAGAAGGTATTTGAAGTCAACTTCGAGTATAATACAGGTAAGACCAATTGGGGTGGTATGATTCAGCGTTCTAGCTGGATGGAGACCAACTATTGGGATTGGCGTGCTGATCACTTTGTTGTTTCTCCTAACAAGGTTTATTGTGGCGGCGTTGATGGCTGGGGTGGCCTTGGCGTGCCTCAGTGGTTTGGTGACGAGTTCTATAAAAATGATGGTGATCACTCTTATCGCTTGAAGGCTACTTTAAAGCATATTGATGATGCGGTTTATCATATGCCTTACGGCAAGGATGAAATCGATAAAATGACTGACGAGCAGAAGAAAACCAGTGACAAGATTGGCATCAATGACCCTGTTCAGGGACTCTACGGCAACTCTACCTGGTTGGCGTTCAAGCAAATAATGAGAGCTCCTGATACTCAAGGCAAGAAATATGGTGATAACATTCGCTTGAATAATTATCTTGTCATGCGTTACGCTGAGGTTTTGCTCAATTATGCAGAGGCTTGTATTCAGACAGGCGATCTGGATGAAGCTAAGATATATATCAATAAGATTCAGGAGCGCGCCGGTTCAAAGACAGTCAGTGAAACTGTTGATATGGATGTGTTGAAGAAAGAAAAGTCATATGAACTTTGGCTTGAAGGCTGTCGTTGGTTCGATATCATGCGATGGAATGATACAAAGGCCAAGGAGCGTTTGACTAAGGCTGGTACAGTCGTGCCACATTTGTTTGATAAGGTTTTCAGAGCTCCAAAGGCAGACGACCAGGATGTAACTTGGGAGCATGGATCAGAAGCAAACAGCCGTTTCTATACGACCAACACTCCTGAGACTAATTTCAAGGTAGGTTTCAAGGAGGGCAAGCATGAGTTCTTCCCTTATCCACAGACCGTGTTGGATAAGAACCCTAACCTGAAGCAGAATCCTGGTTGGTAATCATGAAGTTGTTTTGTTAATATAGTGTTTTTAGTTTAAAGAACTATAGATTGTTTGACAATTAGGGGGTGTTTTGAAAAAAAGCACTCCCTTTTTTCTTCTTTAAAGGAATTTACGTATGAAAACATGGATGTGTGCCTTGATGCTGGCGTTATCGACAGGAGCTTCGGCTCAGAACCCGATTATCAGCGGACAGTATTCTGCTGATCCTACGGCTCGCGTATTCAACGGGAAGGTATATCTTTATCCTTCTCATGATATTCCGAGTCCTATCGAGAAACTGAAGGAATGGTTCTGCATGGCAGATTATCACGTTTTCTCTTCTACTAATCTTACGGAGTGGCAGGATCATGGAGTCATCGTTTCGCAGGATAAAGTACCTTGGGTACAGGACGGCAGTTATACGATGTGGGCTCCTGACTGTGTAGAGAAAGACGGGAAATATTACTTCTATTTCCCTGCTGCTCCCAAAGGCGAGGAGAAGGGATTCGGAATAGGTATGGCGGTTGCCGACCAGCCTGAAGGACCGTTTATGCCGATGTGGAAACCCATAGAGGGGGTTCATGGTATAGACCCTTGTGTGCTGATAGATAAGGACGGACAGGCTTATATCTACTGGGCGGGAGCTGGTTTGCACATGGCTAAGCTGAAACCAAACATGACAGAACTTGCCTCGGAACCTAAACTGGTAGAGGGATTGCCTGAGGGATTCAAGGAAGGACCATTTGCCTTCGAGCGTAACGGCAAGTATTATTTCACCTTCCCTTGGGTACGTGAAAAGGATGGAACCGAAACGCTGGCTTATGCCATGGCTGACCATCCGATGGGACCTTTCACATTCAAGGGCATCATCATGGATGAGTCGCCTACGAAGTGCTGGACCAATCATCATAGCATCGTGGAATATCAGGGACAGTGGTATCTCTTCTATCACCATAATGATTATTCGCCTAAGTTCGACAAGAACCGCTCGGTGCGAATCGACTCTCTGAACTTCAATCCTGACGGAACGATAAAGAAGGTGATACCTACGCTAAGAGGTGTGGGATTGACGAACGCTCGTTCGCATATTCAGATTGATCGCTATTCTGCGCTGCAAGGCAAGGGTATTGGTATTGATTATCTGGATAAGAACAACTGTTTTGCCGGATGGAAGACTCTCTTCTCTAAATCGAATACTGCCCTTATATATAATAAGGTGGATTTCGGTAATGAGAAGGTGGCGGAAATCACCGTTCGTGCCAAGTCTTCAAAGGGTGGTGTACTCGTAGTCAGAGCCGATGGCAAGAAGGGTAATATCATCGCTAAGGTGAAGATTCCGAAGTCGGCTGGCTGGAAGAATATCCGAGCCCAGGTGCTTCATGCTCCTCTGGGCGTTCATGCTCTACACGTATCCTTGCAGAGTGGTGCCGACGTAGAGGTAGACTGGCTGGGCTTCGATGCGTTGCCTTGGGAAAAGGGAGCTTTCGAAACTCACCAGTATCGTAATCTCTTTGCCGAGATGGGCTATAAGCAGGCTGATATTGACAGGAAGGTGAACGAAGTGTTCAATGATGTATTCTACGGTAAGAACAAGGTCTATTTCGAGGTGGGCGATTCCATGGGATATGTCAGCGATATAAAGAACAATGATGTGAGAACCGAAGGCATGTCGTATGGAATGATGGCTGCCGTGCAGTTTGACAAGAAGGACATCTTCGACCGCCTCTGGCGATGGAGCAAGAGATACATGCAGCATCAGGAAGGACCTTATAAGGGCTATTTCGCATGGAGTTGCAAGACTGATGGAACGAGAAATGCGCAGGGAGCCGCATCGGATGGTGAACTCTATTTCGTAACTTCGCTCATCTTTGCATCCAACCGATGGGGCAATGATACGGGCATCAACTATCTGAAGGAAGCGCAGAATATTCTGGATTGCAGCATGCAGAAGGCGGGAATGGACCGCACAGCTCCGCTCATCAATCTCGAACATCAGCTCATCACCTTTACGCCCGATCATTGGGGCGGGAAGTTTACCGACCCTTCTTACCATCTCCCTGCCTTTTACGAGGTTTGGGCGAAATGGGCTAACGACGGACGGTCCCAGTTCTGGAAGGAGTGTGCTGAGAAAAGCCGTGAGTTCCTGCATAAGTGCATCAATGAGAAGACGGGCTTGAACCCGGACTATTGCAACTATGATGGCAGTCTGATGAAGACCGGTCAGTTGTTGGGTGATGCATTCCGCTACGATTCATGGCGAGTGCCAATGAACATAGCGCTCGATTATTCCTGGGCTTGCAAGGATAAGGAGTGGCAGCAGAAATATGCCAATACGCTGCAGAACTTCCTGTATAGTAAGGGCATTGATTCTTTCCTGGACCAGTATAATGTAGATGGCACAATGGTAGAAGATATTCTGCCGGCAGGTACGGCTCCTAAGGCACTCCGCCATTCCATCGGTTTTGTTGCCACTTCGGCTGCGGCATCATTGGTCAGCAATCATGTGAAGGGCAGGGAATTCGTCAGTCATTTCTGGAATGCCAAGCATGAACCAGACAAAGAAGGCTTCTTCGATGGCTACTACGACGGACTGTTGCGTCTCTTCGCCTTCATGCATCTGAGTGGCCGTTATCAGATTATCGAACCTCAATAATAATGAATAGTCTATGTACAAATTTTTTAATAAAATAGTTAGATTGTTTTGTTTATGTGTATTCCTTTTTGGACATTCCTCTGCGGATGCCCAAAATAGGAATTTACCTGAAGACATCAATCCTTATTTCGGACCAGTCGGCAAGCAGGCTGTCATGCCTAATGCGGCTGGCTTTATTCAGAGATGGTTGCTTTTGGAGCCAATCTCTATGCCGGTCAAGAGCAATGTCGTTTTTACAGATTCTTATCTGAAGGAGATATTCCATACGCAGTATTTCCCTAAACAGATGGAAACAGTTCCTAAGGATGGAGCCGTCGTGAAGGTGGGCAAGGAAAAACTGAAATGGCATGCGCTGGACAGTAAACTGTTTAATGTGAAACTCTTCCGTTTCGCTACTTCATTTAAGAAGCCTAAGTATGGTGTCTTGTTCTGGGCGGTTACCATTATCGATTGCCCTGAGGAGATGAAAGACGTCCGCTTGTCTGTTGGCTCGAATGGTGCTTCCATGTGGTGGCTCAATGGTGAGGAGGCGGTGATGCTCGAAGGCGACCGAAGAATGGTTCGCGATGATGTGGTTTCTAAGAAGCTTACCTTGAAGAAAGGTAGGAATATCCTTCGTGGTGCAGTAATCAATGGTCCTGGTATGAGCGACTTCTGTGTCCGATTCATCGACGGACAGGGCAAGCCTGTCAGAAACCTGTCTATTCACGTGAAGTAGTGCAATCAATAAAGAAAGTTATGAAACAGAACAATATATTTTTCAGATATTTTAGCCCGGTTGCTGCTCAGCAGAAACTTTATGCCGCTGCGTTGGTTGCCTTGTTGTCTTCCTCTGCTTACGAGGCAGAAGCCCAGGTTGGCGAACCTTTCATTCATGATCCTTCTACCATTGCCCTGTGTGATGGAAAGTATTATACCTTTGGAACGGGTGAAGGTGGAATCTGGTCGGAGAATGGCTGGACCTGGCAGGGTGGTGCTGTTCGTCCTGGCAGAGGAGCGGCTCCTGATGTGTTGAAGATTGGCGACCGTTATCTTGTAGCCTACAGTGCTACGGGTGGTGGATTGGGAGGCAGTCATCGCGGTGATGTCCTGACGATGTGGAACAAAACGCTCGATCCGAAATCGCCTGATTTCAAATATACTGAACCGGTGGTGGTAGCTTCATCCTTAGATGATGAAGACTGTGATGCCATTGATGCGGGCTTGTTGCTCGACCCTACTACCGGCAGACTCTGGCTCAGCTATGGTACCTATTTCGGATTTATCCGTCTGGTAGAACTCGACCCGAAGACCGGTAAGCGGATGGAAGGCAACGAACCCGTCAATATCGCCATCGACTGCGAAGCTACTGATTTGATTTACCGCAACGGCTGGTATTATCTTCTTGGCACTCATGGCACCTGTTGCGATGGTCCTAATTCTACCTACAATATCGTGGTGGGACGTTCGCGAAAGATAACCGGTCCATACGTAGATAATGTGGGCAGAGAGATGTTGCAGGGCGGTGGAAAGATGGTGATTGCTGCCAATAATCTGAAGACGGGTCCCGGTCACTTCGGACGCTATATTGAGGAAGAGGGTGTAGAAAAGATGTCGTTCCACTATGAGTCTGATTTCAGACAGGGAGGACGAAGTGTGTTGGCTATCCGTCCTTTGTTGTGGAAGAACGACTGGCCTGTGGCTGGTGATGAATTTCATGCCGGAACCTACGAGATAGAATCGGAACGAAGAGGCTATGCCCTGGAGATTGCCGTAGATTTCGTGAGAATGCAGCGGGATATCGAACCTTTCTGGATTAAGCCAACCAAGCCTCTGAAGAATATCGAACCTCAGACCTTGAAGGAGGTAGAGGCAGAATGGCCTAAGGGCGAGGTGAAGGTAAGAATGAACGATTATATGTTCCGTCCTCATCAGAAGTGGAGTATCATGCCTGCCGGAAAGGGTGGTTATCTGGGTGGTCCTTATTATAAAATCTGCATAGAAGGCACTACCCGTTATCTTACCGCAACCGCTCAGCATGATGTCATTGCCAAACCTGAATTTACGGGTGAAGATGCCCAGCTTTGGCGCATCGAACAGCTCACCGATGGCACCTATCGCATCATGCCTAAGGCAGTGCCAGGCACAGAAGAGAAGCTGGCATTGGTTTCACTCGGCGATTGTACCCCAGGCTTGGCTCCCTTCGATTTCAATAGCGATAATTCTAAATGGAATTTCAGACAACAATAAATTCATGATGAAATTTAATATACTAATAGCTTAATAGTAATTACAATGAACAAGAATGTTATATACGCAGCTTTGATGTTTGTGGTAACTATGTCTTCCGGCAATGCCTCAGCGCAGCAGTTGCCTTATCAGAATCCAGCCCTCTCGGCTCATGAGAGAGCGGTAGATTTGTGTGGTCGTCTCACTTTGGAAGAGAAAGCTTCTCTGATGCTGGATGATTCGCCGGCTATCCCACGATTGGGAATCAAGAGATTCCAGTGGTGGAGCGAGGCACTGCATGGTGTGGCGAACATGGGAGATGTAACCGTCTTTCCGGAACCTATCGGAATGGCAGCTTCGTTTAACGACAGAATGGTGTATAGAGTCTTTGATGCAACATCTGATGAGATGCGTGCCAAATGGAATGAACTGCAGCAGAAGGGAGGAGATGTAACCCGTTTCCATGCCCTCTCTGTCTGGACTCCAAACGTGAATATCTTCCGTGATCCTCGCTGGGGACGTGGACAGGAAACCTATGGCGAGGATCCTTATCTTACCAGTAGGATGGGATGTGCCGTGGTGCGCGGATTGCAGGGACCTGAAGATACGAAATACCGCAAACTCTGGGCTTGTGCCAAGCACTATGCAATTCATAGCGGACCAGAATGGGCTCGCCATACAGACAATATTACCGATGTTACACCGCGCGACCTTTGGGAAACTTATATGCCTGCCTTCAAATCACTGGTGCAGGATGCAAAGGTGCGTGAGGTGATGTGTGCCTATCAGCGTTGGGATGATGAACCATGCTGCGGTAACACCCGCCTTTTGCAGCAGATTCTCAGGGATGAGTGGGGATTCAAGTACCTGGTAGTTTCCGACTGTGGCGCTGTTACTGATTTCTGGGAGAATCATAAGGTTTCGAGCAATGCCAGAAATGCAGCAGCTAAGGGTGTATTGGCTGGAACCGATGTAGAATGTGGATTTAATTATATATATAAATCGGTGCCTGAGGCTGTGAAGTATGGTGCCCTGACTGAAGAAGAAGTTGATAAGCATGTGATTCGTCTGCTCGAAGGTCGTTTCGACTTGGGTGAGATGGATGACAACAAGATAGTATCATGGTCGAAGATTCCTGTATCTGTGCTTTGCAGCAAGGCGCATCGCCAGCTCTCGCTCGATATGGCTCTGCAGACCATGACGCTGCTCCAAAACAAAAATGAGGTATTACCTCTCGATAAAAAGGTAAAGAAGATTGCTTTCATCGGACCAAATGTGGATAACGAACCGATGATGTGGGGAAACTATAATGGTACTCCACGACAGACAATTACCATCCTGGATGGTATCAAGAGTCGTTTGAAGAAAAACCAGGTCGTCACCTTTAAAGGGTGCGACCTGGTGAACGATCAGACTTTGGATTCTTACTTCGACCAGTGTAGCATGGATGGCAAGATGGGCTTTAAGGGCACTTTCTGGAACAATCGTGAAATGGAAGGTAAGCCTGTTACCATCACCCAGGAAAAGAATCCTGTGCAGGTAACTACCTATGGCCAGCATTCGTTTGCACCCAATGTGAAGTTGACGGGCTTTTCTGCCAAGTATGAAACCGTATTCCGTCCTAAGCAGAACGCCAAGGTATTACTCGATGTGGCTGCCTGCGGTCATTATGAGGTTTATCTGAATGGTGAGAAAAAGTCAGAGAAGAGCGATTGGCGCACAGCAGAATCCCGCATCGAGTTTGAGGGCGTGAAAGGCAAGGAGTATCAGATAGAAATACGATATGCGGAAATGCCAACCTATAATGCGGATATGAAGATTAATATCGGGCATGAGAATCCTATCGACTATCAGGCTTCGCTCAAGCAGTTGAAGGATTGCGAGACAGTAGTCTTCGTGGGTGGTATCTCTCCACAGTTGGAAGGTGAGGAAATGCCTATCGAGATTTCTGGCTTCAAGGGTGGTGACCGCACCAACATCGAGTTGCCGAAGGTTCAGCGCAATTTCCTGAAGGCTTTGAAGGAGGCGGGCAAAAAGGTAGTCTTTGTCAACTGTTCGGGTTCGGCTATCGCCTTGACTCCAGAGACAGAGAGCTGTGATGCCATTCTCCAGGCCTGGTATCCTGGTCAGGAAGGTGGTGAGGCAGTGGCTCGTGTACTCTTCGGAGAGTATAATCCTGCCGGCAAGTTGCCAATCACTTTCTATCGCAATTCCAATCAGTTGCCTGATTTCAAGGACTACAGTATGAAGGGCAGAACCTATCGCTATATGAACAATGCACTCTTCCCATTCGGTTACGGCTTAAGCTACACTTCTTTCCGTATTGGCGATGCTACACTTTCCAACTCTATCCTGAAGAAGGGTGAGAAGATTACGCTGAAGGTACCGGTAAGCAATGTAGGAAAGAAGGATGGAACCGAGATTGTGCAGGTGTATGTGAAGGATCCTGCCGATACCGAAGGACCATTGAAGAGCTTGAAGGCTTTCGAGAGAGTGGAGGTGAAGGCAGGAAAGACTGCTGAGGCTGTCATCACGCTGGATAGCAGAAACTTCGAACTCTTCGATGCTGCAACCAATACCGTCCGTGCCAAGGCAGGAAAGTATGAGGTTTATTACGGCAGCAGTTCGGCTGATAAGGATTTGAAGAAACTGGATGTTTCTATTGAATATTAAGTAACTTGAGAAAATCATCAAGGAGCTGAGTAAATATGAAAAGGAGGGTGTGTCTTGGACTTTTGACACACCCTCTTTCTGTAATCAAGGATTATCTATCAATAGAGCATCCATATTGTTCTTTATGGGTGCAAATATACAAATTAAATACGAAATTGCACTGAGTAGAGTGCATTTTTAAACGCAAATTGCACTCTGCTCAGTGCAATTTGCGAATATATATAAGGTTGTAGCGATAAAATACTTAGAGAAGCAAATTTGATTTTCCTCTTACGCTGCTGCTCTAGAGCTTTATGTTAAAGAAAATAACTCGCTCTAAATTGGACTTTGATTGAAAATCAAGAAGTTGGGCGTTTGCCTA
>ERZ1023701.28-NODE-28-length-56843-cov-84.926921_pt1 | contig 56843 bp, 45 predicted proteins | sample MGYA00380350_ERZ1023701 | MGnify/ENA primary metagenome ERZ1023701 (study PRJEB33179, sample SAMN07449025) | human gut metagenome | biome: Human-gut; feature: Human associated habitat; material: Faeces | host: Homo sapiens | place: India:Kasaragod | collected... | reverse complement strand
GAGATGTAGATTACGAATATCACCATATAATCAAGGGTCTATACGCCACCTTTTCTTCGTGGCATATAGACCCTTGTCGTTTCCCGTGAGGTGCGGGGGGATATAATTGCTGGGCAACTTATACTCCTTGCCCAGCTTTGGAGTTTGTCGGTAATTTAGATGTGTATAATGCAATTCAACCTCCCATTATATAGCAGATTTTTCTATATAGTGGGAGGTTCTGATGTGTTCCTATTTGTATTTTGCATAGGCTTTTTCCAATCGTTTGTCATACTGATTTTGGGCATATCCAGAGCCATTATAATGTCGGGCAAACTCTTTCCAGTCAAGATTACGAAGATAGCCATCCCATCGGTTACCTTTGATAAACCGAACAAACAGTTCCAGCTGCTTGCCCTCGCTTTCCGTCATCATCTCCACAAACTCGCTGACGGATTTACAACCGCTCACTTGATAGTTGAATCCCATAATCTGAGCCAATCCCCAACTTGCAGATGAATCGGCAGCTTCGCGATGGATAGCTCTTGCACGCTCCAAACGGTCATATTCCTTCAAACCACCTTGATAATGGGTCTTCGTCCATTTGGGATAGAGGATGTCTTCATTGCCTTTCTGATGTTTGGCAGGATCAATGCCTCTATTCTTCAACTGATTCCAGAAAATGTGTCCCTCAAATAGAATTGTAGGTTTGCCTACTGCAAGGAAACCGCCCTTGTTGCCTGTTTCTACTTCAAGCACAGCCTTAATTGCCGCAACTTCTACCCCAAGCAGCTCTGCTGCGTGTTTGAAATCTGATTCAGTGAGACGCAAGGAAGCCAAAGACTGGGCACTGTCACTTTGCAACATATCCCATGTGCATTGACCGACTATTCCGTCGGCTACCAATCCGCAGTCTTTTTGGGAATTACGGACTTCCACTTCGGTATTATTACCGAATATTCCATCAGCTCCTACGTGATAGCCCTTCTTGCTAAGCAATCGTTGAAGTAACTCAACATCTGTACCAGATGCACCTCTTTTTAATGTTTGCATAAATTCTAATTTTTAGATGTTATTATCATTTTTACCTATTGTAAAACACGGCTTTCTTCTTCACCCCATTTTTTCCTGGAAGAGTTATTTCTGCCACAATGCCATCAATTGTTGGTTCTTTCAAGCAAATCATAAACAGGCTATCTTTTCCTCCAGAGAAAATAGTTAGATAGGTGTCTCCACGATAGTCATGTCCCTTTATGATTTTCTTTCCTCTACTCAGACGGTAGAAGAAACGCTGAGCATCAGCAATTCCCATATCATAGCAGTGGAAGACATTGCCATCCATCCTTAGCTTTGATTGATCTATCATAAATTCAAAACGTGTCGTTTCATCTTTCGGCTTTTCGGTTTTGAAGTAAGTGTTGTAGATACTTCCACCTATCTGCAAAAGGGCAAGGATAACAGGAACAAGATATTTCCACCAGTTCTTCTTCATGCCGTATCCCCCTTATAGAAATATACTTTCATCGTATATTTTCTGTCTTTGCTGATGCGTAGCATGGCTTCTGCGTCCATACGCTTCCAACCTTCAGTCAGTTCAAGGACATAGCCATCGGCAAGTTCCATGCTGAACGTTGTCTTGTCTGCCTTGATATGTCTCTGCAACCATTCACGTTTCATGCACGACAGGTTTATGAGGAATAGGTAGGCATCCACAAAGGTGGCAGGTCTGACTTCCCAAACATGGCGACCTTGCCTTTTCTTTACCTTGACAACTCTTTCTTTGTTAGCCTTTTCCAAAGACGAGATAATGGATTCTTCCAACAAGGATTTGTCCACGACTTCCTTGATAGCCTTTTCGCCGTTTAAATCGTTCTCATCCTCAATGAGATGACATTCCTTGTCCACCCATTCGCCAAACTTTTTAACGACCGTGTCTCTTATTCTTGTCCATATTCTTCTCAACCACATTATTATATATAGCTTATCGGTTAAACTTACTTGTACTTTCCACTCGTTTCTGTGCAGCTTCTACCTTGGCGAGAGCTTTCAGAGCCGTAGCCGACTTGTGCCTGTCTATATTCAGCTTCAATAGGCAGTAAGGACAACGTAGGTATCCAGAAGTCAGCAACTCAGTGATGGTGGTTGGGATAAACTTGCTACATTGTGGGCAAGCCATACCTGGCACTTGCTGCGTCTGCTTATTATTCATCATGGTTTGCCTCCTTTCCTTCTTCTACCGATTCCATCTGTAAATTGTTGGTAGTAAGATGCAGAAGGTTGGCTAAACCTCCAGGCATATCAGCTTGTTCCATCCTTACCTTCACTTTCATGTTGGTAGTAAGCGACTGTTGTGAACTGCTCTTGCGTGAGCCTTCGGCTTTTGCGGAAGCCATTGAAACTCGTAGTTTGACACCCTCTGCTGTTTTCTCTTGAGGTGTTGCACCTTTCTTTAATGAAAATGTGGCATCTGTATCTGCACTTAGGGCATCAACTATCTGAATGTCAAAATCGAAATCAGCTTCTTTTACTTGAAGCAATGGCAGGGGAACCAACGTCAGCAATGGTATCTTTACCTGCTGTTGATGTGTACCATCTACATCGTGGCTTTGATAGTTGAACTCAAGCATACGCAGTTCACCAACCTTGCCTGTTTCCTTGTCGTATGACTCGAAAGCCAATTCCATCAGATAACTCAAATAACGTCTGGTCGCTATGGAGTCTGCATCAATGGTAGCAGCCAATGGACCAGAAATAAGGTCTTTCAACTCCATCACTTGGCTACTTGTTCGTTTAATATCTTTTCCTGTAGGCATAATCTTTCTATTTTATGGTTCTACAATATTTTTATTCCTCAGAATATAGTTTGATGTTATTTGGCGAAACGTGGAAGTGCAAGGTATGGATGCATTCCTCTGGCAAGTTTGCCAATTCTTCCGAGTTCAATGTCACATCTACAGATGGTATGATACGCTTGCGCTTCAAATTGATGTCTTTCAAGATTGAGGGCATCATATTTTTCAAGAAGTTCTCCAAGTTGTCTCGTATTTCTTTACGAGTATTTTCCCCATCAGGTCTGTTGAAAAGGACTTGTAGGTCTTCGAGTCCAAGCAACTTTTCATCACACACGGAAAGAATACAGTCAAGTAGAACACTGTCGTTGACACTTCCATCATCCTTGATGAGAGAAGTGAAGCTCATTTGCATTGCTTTCAGAATCTTACGACTCAAAAAAGTTCTATATTTTCTTTTCAAGTTATCATCTACTGCAAAGTTTGACAACACCATTGTACCACTATCCGTACCATCCTCAGGAAAGAGAGATTGCAACACAGGAAGAGTACTCTTGATTATTGCATTAGCACATTTTTCACTCACTTGTTTTGCCACCTTACGCAACTGTGGATAATTGATTTCATACTGTTCTGTCTGAACGGAATCACTTTTCACACCATAGCGCAAGTCAAGCTCCACCTCACCAACAGCAACTGTTGGAAGGGCGAACTGCTCCAAACGCCCATTTTGCTTGTAAACATCCTCCAGTGATATGGCATACATATTTGCCTCATGCTGTGCCACTATCATGTCTCGAAGTATTGAACTGATTATAGTACTTAATTGAGCCATAAGATTCCTTTAATTTACGTTAGATTATTCTTACTTACTAGTCAGTCTGAGCTTTGGACTCATCTTGCTTAATATTAACCTCAATGGTCTTGCTACCTGCCTTAATCAAATACTTATGAGCTTGCTTAAACTCAAGAACAACACTATCATCACTAGGGCTACAAGTCAGCATGTCATCTGAAACATTTCCAGGCTGTTCATTGTTGTTAGCAGGCTTTGTCTGTACAATAATTGCCTGCGGTTCAAAGATACCATTGTTATTCTTATAAGTAGCAATAAGCGTAGCCTTGCCTCCTGAAAGTGTAAGTTCACGAGCACTCACTTCCAATGTTCCCTCTGGGTCAGAAACATCAAGAGCACTGCCGAGGAGTTCGAGTACCTTAGCGAGACCAGCTGGCATACTGTCTTGCCCAGCCTTTACTGCCACATCCATCGTGTATTCCACGCTATACTTCGATTCTTGAGTAGCCTTGGAATCTTTCTTGGATGAATAGTTGGCGTTCATTTTGGCATCCATGTGGAATGGACCCACTTTCAAACCTGCCGTAACCTCAGCACCAGCATCAAGAGCCGAGCTGCTTGACTGCTCACTAACACTTGAAGAGGAAGCTGAAATGTTCGCCTTGAAATTGATGTCAATGTCGTGGATGGCGATGTACGGAATAGGTACTATCGTCAACAGCGGAACATTCAACTGAACCATACGACCGTTCTGCATGAATTGGAAAGAAACGTTTACAGCTTCTTTCTGACCAGTCTTTGGGTCGGTGTTCAATCCTACTTCTTGAATAAACTGCCATGATGTCTGCGCAGCCATAGCTTGCGCTTCGATACATGCTTTCAACGGACCTCCGATAATACTACCGAAGGGAATCGCCTGCAACGCACTGGTTGCTACCTGCGAAGGAGTTGTGTCAATTGCCATAATAATAAAGTTTTGAAGTTTTTTGTCTACAATAACGTTTTACTTATGCTATTTTTATTACTTTAAAATAAATATGCATATTATGCTGTATCGTAGGAACCAAAGTGTAACCAGCACCAACTAGTTCTTTTTCCAATTCTGGTTCCGTAGCACCAACTAGCATTAACCCACATTTACCATTAGGAAGTGTTGACAGTTTAAATTCATCCACTAGAACTTTCCAGCAAAAGTCTTCAGCTTTTTCAACGTTAATTGATTCACACTTGATTTCAACCACAATATCTGCAACTCCAGGAATTTGATTGTTGAAAACTAAATCAGCTCTTCTATTATCGTTATAAGCATGTTGCTCTCTTACCACATTATAATTAGCCCCAGTAAAATACATAGCCAATTCTACTTGTAACCAACCTTCCCATCCGCCTTGAGAGAAAAATGGTAGATTTTCTGCAGGCAATCTTACCAAGCGTTCATTTTCCCATATCCCAATGAGAGTTATCAATGTGTCTAAATCTATTTGATTCATATTTTTATGATTTTCCTTACTCGTTTACTATTAGGCTTTTCAGGACCCGCCTCTCAACGTTGATGGTGCAAAGATATAGCGAAAGCCCGACTGGTGCAACTATTTCCACCAGACGGGCTTTGCGTCCATCGAATAGGCTATTTCTGCCTATTATTCCATAAAAATTTTACTTGTTTCGGTTTCTCGAACCCCAAAAGTGAAACGAGGACTTCAAGGCATCACGGTGCTTGTCACCAATGTGTACTTCCATACCATTCTCCAAAACGACATGTCCATAATAGTACATGTCGATGTAGCGAATGTTGACGATGAAAGAACGGTGAATGCGCTTGAACATGTTCGGGTTCAACTCTGGCTCAATGTCACCCATAGGACAAGATTGAGTGTATCGTTTGCCGTCAATCATGTGAATAACGCAGTTGTCCTTCATAGCCTCAATATAAGCAATGTCACTGACGGTGATACGCTTGCATCCCATACCACAACTAACCAAGAATACATCGGTAGGGTACAAACACTCGTTTGGTACTTTCATTTCTGTTTTCATAACGATTTTGTTTTGAGCACCTCACGATTGACGCAAAGGTACTTCAAACCATGAAAACAGGTAGCACGAAACCACCACACAGCCATATTATCCACCAAACAGACATCAGGGTACGATGAAGGGTCTATACGCCACCTTTTCATCGTGGCATATAGACCCTTGTCGTTTCCCGTGAGGTGCGGGTAAATATAATTGCTTGGCACCTAATACTCCTGCCCAGCTTAGGAGTTTATCTAATGTTATTAATTTCTAAATATTTGTTGATTTATGTATTTTACTTCCACATTTTATGGATAGGAATGTTTTTCCAAGAAATCGTACACGTACATGATCCTCAGAATCTATATAATTCTTAGATTCATCAGATTGCCACGCTTCAATATTTTTTTTTGTCATAACCTTTTGATCTTTTGACAAAGTTAAATCTACAATGTAAGTAGGTACATTATCAAAGATACGGATATCTGCAGCGGAAATATTACCTAATGTCACCGAATTTAGTTTTGGACAATCGGCAAAGGCAAAGTCACTTATAGATGAAACTATCGGAGCATAGATTGTTTTAAGACCAATACAATCCTGAAAAGCCACCGACTCTATACTCTTTACATCTGGCAAGCTAATAACTTTCAGCGGTTTACAATTCAAAAATGCACTAGACGGCAAAGCCTCAACTCCGTAAACAGTTAAATCTATACTGCCTTCACTTGCACTGCTTAGAGCTTCTCTTATTGCATTAAACACATCCTCTCCTGCACTAGCTGGCAAGGTTAGTTCTATATCAGTTTTATTTGCAGCCAAAGCATCTGCAATCGTCTTTTTAACAAACGACACATCGTCTAAAGCCTCGCCACCAGGAATCGCTTCACCAGTTTTCCAATCAGATACTGTAATTTTATCTACAACAAGTTCGTCCTTACCAATCTTTAAAAAGTACTCGTAGCTACTACCAGCTTCTGTACCTGTATGTGGAATGCGCCTAACTTCAAATTCTTGCTCACCTGTGCCATCAGGCTTTGCCACCTTTACTGTCATGAAAAGCAAATAATTATACATATCCGACACTGGCATTGTCGGAGTAATAAGCGCATAAAACTTACCATCAGTGTGTTTGTACGCTTTCACACTAACAGCTTTTGAATCAGCGGGAACAACTTTACCATTGGAATATCCATTTGTATTAGGATGGATTATTACTTCTGTCAGTTCCAACCCTTCATCCATCGTGTCTCCCCAACCATTAACATCTCTTAGGCCAACAACGATGCGCACCATTTTGCGCTCCATTTCCAAGTTCACGCCATCATTATCGGAACTACGCTTGCGGCTACCACTAAATGTCATATAGTCACCCAAAGCCAAGTCCTTTAAGCTATTGTATGCAGTAGGTAGTGTGAAGTCTGTAAAAGAAGCATCATTAGCATTTGCAGGATAAAAAGCCTTAAAATTCATCTCGTTACTATTCCAAACTAAGTGCAGACCTTTTTCTTTTGGACTCCAACTGGTACCATCATAAGAATAAGTAACGGCATCTTGGTTATCTGCAACAACAGAAATGGCATCGTCTTCATTAAACTTTGCTTGTTCAACTTCACTACCCAATGGATTGGAGCGAGAAATAAAGCCACCTGTAGCTTCATTACTTCCCACTTGGGCTGTAATGTGAACAGCATCCGAATCTTTAAGATAGCTATTTGACAAGCCATCATCTTGGCTACACGCAACAACAGATAGAGAAGCTGCAGCCACCAATATGTATTTATTTATAATTTTCATACTTCTAGTCATTAAAAGGTTTCTATATCCGACTTGTTGTCCACTTCTTCATTATTTTCGTTTTTGTGTTTTGTATTCCAAGCCTTAGATGTAACTTCTACAAGATTAGCCTGATCTTTTCCTGCCGTCAGTTGCAATGTGTATTGAGTGCCTGCTTCCAATTTAACAGCAGCATCACTGTACCAACGATAAGTTTTGCCTAAAACATTAAATTCAACACCAAAGTTTCCTGCCTCAACAGTCTGTGGAGCTAAAATCACCTCATAACAAACTTTCGCTTTTGGGGAATCATCCGTAGGCTTGGTGTAACCCGCAAGATATGGTATAATTGGCTCTGCAGAAGCGTCATCACTAACAAACGAATGTCCATCTGACCAATTTACTTTTCTCTTAGTTCCTACAATCTGCATATTTTTGACAGGATTTTGCTCCTCTTCATATTGACTACCCAAAGTCAACTCTAGGGAGAGTTTTGACATTTGATGTTCCAATTTTAACTCAATAGCCTTAACCTCCATATTTTTATCTTTGTTTAAGGCATACAAATGGTCACTTGCCTTGACACTGGCATCTAAGCTTTGGTCTGCCAGAACCTCTAATTCTATAGATTTAATCTGGTTTCCGCTTTCATCCAGTTCGTATCCAGGAAATGTGGTAGAATAGAGATCGCAAGTTATATTATATCCTGCTCGAAGTAATTGAACCGTTTCAGTCTTGTTTTCAGCATTATAAGCAACCCATTGGCCATTTTCCAGTTTCATGACAACATCATACCAATATTTTTTTTGGTCTTTAAGCCCCTGTCTTATCTTAAGATAGAATTGGTTAGGTACGCTATTAGCATCATATCCTGCACGTGTTTTCATACCTGCTACAGATGCATTAATCTGCAACGGAGTATCTTTCAATGTATCTATAGCAGGAGTCAATTCTCCTTCACTTGAGCAGCTAACGAATCCAAGAGCCATTGCTGCTGCCACTAATATTTTATTTATCTTCATGACTTTATAATTTTAAATATTATACAAATCTTTTAATCTGTTTGCGCTTCACCACCATTGATGTTTTCTCCTTCACCCCAATCAGCGATGCTTACATTGCCAAGAGTAATCTCGTCACGACCTACAATGAGATTTACTACCGTATATTTGCCACCCTCCAGTTTGATATCAGTAGGATGAGTGTAGACATATTGCTTGCCATTTATATTAACAGCAATCTTGGTAATGCCTGATTGTGGTATCATGATAGACTCATATTTTTCATTTTCCTTGATTACAGGGATACTGATGTCGGTGCGAGCAGCATCTGTAGCTACAGTTACAGTCTTGGTCAAGAGATTGACAGAGGCATCAGATGCGGCATTCTTAACAACAAGGCTCTCTACGGTAGGCTTACCACCAAACTGATTGCGAAATTGTATATTGACTATCACCTTCGACATCACATGAGTAAACGCTAATGGCACCGTTTGCTGCTCATCGGCATTATAGGATATGCCATCTTTGTTGACTGCCACCAAAAGGTCGCTATCCTCCTGTTTCGCAACATCAAGCTTATATTCGCCAGCTGTAAAATCGGATATTGCTGCTGTAGGATACACACCGATGAAATAATGTTTGTCACGGTTGTTCTTCCACAGCATCTGCGGAGTTGATACCCATGAGCCGTTGGTCAACTTATTGATGGCGTTGTTCACTACACGCTCGCTTGTCTCAGGAGCAACAGTTGCATCGCCAGTCCAGGCATACACACTGATTTCATCACCCTCTTCAAAGGTTTGACCGCCATTCGCATCTGTGGCAACACGTGTCATATTGCCGATACTGGTAGAAACGGTGATGTACTTGGAGGTCTCGCCTCCGATACCATTCTCGTTGTCAGAACAGCTGCCTAATGTCAAAGCCATTGCCATCAGAGCAAAGAGATAAGTCTTCTTTTTCATTGTCTTTTACTATTTTATATTTATATTCTTGTTTTGATTCTTGCTTAAATGATAGAGCCGCTTAATCTTCTGGATTCAAGATTTCGCCTCGATACACCCAGCCTTCTGTCCAATCATCTATCTTCGTGCTCGTAAGATACATATAAGGTTTCATCTCCTCGTATTCCAAGTTTATCTGATACTTGCCTCCAGACTTCATGACGGGTGCTTCGATGTCGTAGTTGCTAACTACTCCCCCAGGAGAAATCAGTTGGATAAACAACTTGGTGTTATGAAAACCATTGGCTGTCGGCATCAAGCGTAATGTTTCCGTTTTTAAAGTTTCGCCAGGCACTGCGATTCTCAAAGGTATATCACACTCTTCCTTGGTATAGCTTGCCGTCCCGAATGTTCCATCCTCATTCTTTTGCAGGGGAAGGAGTCCGGTTGCCACATTCAGAACCTTGCCTATCATTGCAAAATTGTCAGGAACTCCTTCAATGAAGATGGTCAATTCTGCAAGTATATGGCGCATTTCATTTTTGGTTATGTAGTTGACATTTGATTTGTCTATACCGATGTCCGTGACACCATAATAGGCATGGTCGGGAGAGGCACTTGGATTGGACAATCCAAACATGAGTTGGTTTATATTGAGGGTTGCCCTTGTAGCCTCACCGATAAAAAACGGTTCTATAAGGTTGGTGGTAGCCAGAATCTGATAATGCCCTACTGGAAGAGCGAAGCGTTGGCTTGCTACCTCCTGCGCACTTCCATCATGTTTTTCCTCAACAAGCGAGCCGTCATCGGCATTGAATATCCAGAGCTTCACGTCATTCACTTCCGTACCTTGATCGGCTTCATCTGCCCAAGTGAACGATACTGACAAGCCACCTTCTTCCTCGTCATTATGAACATCATGGTCGCAGCTTGCCAAGAGGCATGGGACGCATAGCAGCACCCATAACCAAATATTAAATCTTCTTTTTGCTTTCATTCTCTATCTTGTTTTAGGAGTTACGGATGATGATTGGTAAAAGGCAAGTTGATTCCTAATCTTATGCCACTTTCCCACAAGAAGTTGTTCTTATGCAGATGTTCTGGCATTCCGTCCATACGTTCGCCAGTAAGACGAGTCAAACCGGAATAGATGCCCAATTTCAGGCATGAGGTCAGTTGATAACCAACCTGCAAGTCTGCACCATAACCCAAATGCCAGTTGGTAGAACCTTTCATCACCTTAGCATCATCGGCTATAGTCTGGATATCAGCCTTGGTCGTTACTGCATATATATGAGGTGAAACAGCCAAATCCCATCGGCTGTTAGCTGTTTGATGGAACAGTCCAAGGAGATTGATATTCACTCTTGCCCCATATTGTCCCATTCTGACATGGCTTTTCAGATTGGCATATTCCCAACTGTCCATGCCCAGGACACCTGCGTTGTAAAGCATACCGTCGCTACCCAACCAATAGTTACGTTCTACGCAGCAGTCTTGTGCCGACAAGTTCATCTCTCCATACTTGGCAGATAACTCAGCCGAGAAGATGGAGTTGAAACGATAGCCCCCATATAAGCCAGCAGCCCAACCGAGACGAGTCTTGTCATGTCCGAAGCTTGAGAAAGTAGAGAAACCGAAAGGCATTCCACCCTCTACTCCTATATACCAGCCTTGCTGACCGGTCTTTCCATCTTCTTTTACTTCTGCTTTCGCGAAAGAAAATGGAAGAATAAAAGCAAGTGCTGCGACCAGTAATCTTTCTTTTCCAATTAAGTAATTTCTCATATTGATCTTTTTTTTATAGAAAATATACTGTCTTTTTCCAAAGAGCAACATACTTTTTTCTTAGTTAAAACTTTCTTCATATCTATTATGTTTTGATTATAATTTACAATATTTTAAATCCTTCATGATACAGATTGTAAAAATCCTGGTGCAAAGTTAAGGCTTTTATATGAAAGTGGGGGGGGTAATATTTGTTTTTTCAGGTATGAATTTTTGGTTTTTGGTGTCTCATTCGTGAGCAATGCGACACCTTGTTAGTATTCTTTAACGTTTCCAGACTCTATTCAAGCCCAGAATCTGTGTAAATCTTTAGCCGGTGTCCGTTGGTTCAAGGCGTGTGGAGCCTGCATGCGAAAGTTCTGTACAAAAGAAAAATCCCCCATCCCGCTTGAGGAAGCAGGATGGAGGATAGTTTCTTATTTCTTCTTGAGCCCCTTGTATGCAAGGAAAGCTACAATAACTACGGCAAGAGCCAAGATGATGTAACCGAGCTCATGACTATACTTTAATGCCTGCTGATATATACATTATTATATGAATACGCTTACAAAGTACAATAATAATTTCAGATAGACATAATAAATACTCATACATTTAACGGAAGAACCGCTTTATACCCCATCTTCTTCATCTTCTTCATCTTCAGCAGAAGCGTTGGTATCCAACTTCTCATCCTTTGATATAGAGATACTACCCATTCGGGAAATCTTAAGTACCAGAGGTACATATTCATCACTGGTAACATCAGGCGACCCTACACTTGCTGCAAAGTAAAGATAATCACCTTCTGCTTTTACATACACAATACCAAGCAAAGCACCCATGTCCTGTGTATGTTTGTCAATATAGGATGTGAAATCTTTCTTTGTGAAAGTACGGCTAAAGAATTCTGAGCCATCGCTTCTCAATACCTTAACCGAAATTCTGTTATCATAATACTTGGTGTTTTCGTCCAACTGGAGAACCGGAAGTTCCTTGTCAGAACTACGTTTCACCACCACTTTATAATGGGAACCAACCCAGTCAGCCTCTCTGGTCTGCTCATAATCACTCATTTTCTGAGTAGCTTTGTTCGCAACCTTAGCCACCGGTTTAGGAGCAATAATGATATTACTCTTCTTCTTTTCTGTACAAGCCGTCAAGCTAGAAATAGCCAAAAGACCTATTAATATATAATCAATTCGTTTCATTCCGTTATTTTTTCTTACTGCAAAAGTACATTTTTCTTTTGAAATAGCCAAAGAAAAGAACCGAAATCTACATTCTTACACAAAATCAGATGCAAAAAGGCGCCTACTTTCACAAGCAGACGCCTTAACATACCTAAATACTAACTAATAAATTTCCTATTGAATCTTACACGATATAATAAAAGTTCAGTTTATGAATTCTAATCGTAACTTTGACGTAAAGAAAATGAAAAGGTTTAATCAAGATATAAAAAAAAGTGCTTTTTCTGCTTTTTTTTTCATTTCTTAGCAAAAGAACATCAAAAAAAACGATTTTGTTTTGTTTTTCGAACAATTTGCCGTACCTTTGCAGCATAATAAAGACATTAAGTATGAAAAAGAGGTTAATATTTATCCTTTCTGTATTTTTTGCCTTCATTTCATGTTCGCATCAGCAAACAGAAAAGAAGGAGCAAGTCATCGACACAATACCTGTGATGGTGATGCAGATACAGAAATGCAATCGCTTATATACAGCAGAAGCTCATGTTCATAAGATTATAACACATGATGACCAGCTCAATCTGAAGGGCTCCCTGTTCAAGAAAGACTTTAATATTCATGTTCCCGGCTCAAACCGCAAGGTGGCCATTCCGATGGATGCGACATTAAAAGCTTATGTAGACTTTTCAGGATTCTCTGCCAAGAACGTTAACCGACAAGGTGACAAGATAGAAATCATCTTACCAGACCCAAAAGTGATGCTCACCAGCAGTAAAATCAATCATGAAGGTGTAAGACAATTCGTTTCACTCACCAGAAAGAACTACAGTGATGCAGAACTGTCACAATTCGAACAACAAGGCAGGGAAAGTATTATTCGCGATATCCCGAACCTAGATATTCTTGAGCAGGCACGCCAAAGTGCAGCAAATACCCTGATTCCGATGCTACAGGACATGGGATTTGCAGAAGAGAATATCAAAATCAGTTTCAGGAAGAAATTCACTTTCAACGATCTGAAGACTCTTCTGGATAAGACAACTATCGAAAAGAATCACTAAGCGAGGAGAACAATGATATGAAAAGAATACAAATCATCGTACTATTAGCACTGATCCTTATTCTGGGTGGAGCCTTCTATTGGCTCACCAAGGACAACGAGGTCAGCGTGGTACAGGAAGATAAGACAACCCTCTCACCCACTCAGGTAGAAAGCATCGAGAATATCGGTCAATGGGAATTTCTATCTGTAAGTGATGAAGAACTGATAGATACTATACGCCGTGGCTTTTTTGGCGATGACCAACTGGTACGAATCTATTACGGAACATTGCGCTTGGGTATCGATATGAAGGATGTAAAAAAAGGATGGCTACAAGCCAGCCAGGACAGCATCGTATGCACTTTACCTCCTATCAAACTGCTGGACCATAACTTCATTGACGAAGCGAAGACCAAGAGTTTCTTTGAAGAAGGCAAATGGACAGGCAGCGACAGACAGGCTATGTATGAGCGTGCTTATCAAGCCATGAAGAAACGTTGCTTAAACCGCACCAATATCTATACTGCACAGGCGAATGCCAAGACTCAGTTTAGAGAGATGCTGAAAGCAATGGGATTCAAAAACGTAAAGATAGAATTTGAGAAATAACAAGGTTATAATACACAAGTAACTGCGTTATCAGGTATAAAAAATATAGATATAAGATAAACATAAAATTTTTAAGAGATGGATGCAATAAACGATTTTTTCACTGCATTTAGTTCATTCCTCTGGGGATGGCCTATGATTATCCTGCTGTTGGGAACCCACATCTTTCTGACCATCCGCTTGCGCTTTCCACAACGTAAGATTTTCAAGGCAATCAAACTGTCTGTAAAGAAAGACAAGAAAGCCACAGGAGATGTTTCACAGTTCAGAGCACTGGCAACAGCATTGGCAGCTACAATTGGTACCGGTAACATCATCGGTGTGGCTACAGCTATCGCTCTTGGCGGACCAGGAGCCGTACTCTGGTGCTGGTTAACCGGTGTCTTTGGTATTTCTACCAAATATGCCGAAGGATTACTCGCCGTAAAATATCGCGTAAAGACCAAGCGAGGCACGATGTTGGGTGGTCCTATGTATGCCCTGGAAAAAGGATTGGGCTGGAAATGGCTTGCAGTCCTGTTCGCCCTCTTTGCCGCATTGGCATCATTCGGAATCGGTAGCACGGTACAGGCAAATGCCATCTCTACCCTGGTAGAAAACCAATACGGCATTTCTCCATACATTACTGGAACCATCGTTACGGCTTTAGGAGCAGCTGTGATTCTTGGAGGCGTGAAAAGTATCTCCAAGGTTTGTGGCATGCTGGTACCTTTCATGGCACTCTTTTATGTATTAGGCTGCATCTACATTCTCTGTGTAAATCATGCTTATTTATTGCCTGCCATCCACGTAATCTTAGACTCAGCATTCACAACAAAGGCTGCAGGTGGCGGCTTCGCTGGAAGTACCGTGATGATTGCAGCCCGCTATGGTATAGCCCGCGGATTGTTCTCTAACGAAAGTGGTCTGGGTTCTGCACCCATCGTTGCGGCAGCAGCCCAAACCCGTAACCCTGTGCGTCAGGCATTGGTTTCATCTACCGGTACCTTTTGGGATACTGTCATCATCTGTGCCCTTACAGGTCTCGTCATCACCTCAAGTATCATAGCATACCCAGACATTGACTACCATAACGGAGCTGCACTCACCAAGGCTGCCTTCAGTAAGATTCCATATATCGGAGCTCCGATATTGACCATCGGACTGGCAACATTTGCATTCAGTACGACATTGGGATGGAGTTATTATGGAGAACGGTGCGTAGAATATCTGAAAGGCAAAAAGTGGATGCTCTGTTTCCGCATAGTCTATATTGCTACTATCTTCCTGGGTAGTGTCATCAGTCTGGGACTGGTTTGGAACATTGCCGACTGCATGAATGCTTTAATGGCGATACCAAACCTTATCTCCTTGCTCTGCCTGAGTGGTATCATAGTGCATGAAACCAGAAAGTATCTGTGGAGAGACCAGTTAGATAAAGACATGGACGAAAAAGAAATAGAGGAATTAGAATAAAAGACACAGAAAGGAAATACCCTGAAAGGGAGTAAAAATACAAAAGCTCGGCATTGCATCACTGCAGACCGAGCTTTTATTATTAAATCAACAAAAACTAATAAAATATCTTTTCTAAAAACCAAAAAACCTATTCGTTATGAACTTATGGTGCAAAGATACTACCGTTTGCGCAATAAACAGCACATTTTCTGTTGATTTCTATACTTTTTATTGGGCAAACGTTTGCACAGTTTGCCCTATCAGATTACAATTTATACTGAAGATGTTTCATTGCATGACCACCCCAAGTGGTATCATTGACATATTGGAAACCAACCTTCGTATAGAGACGCTCCGCTTTCGGATTGCCTTTATCACAAAGCAAACCTACAGCAGGAAGTCCTAATTCTCTTGCGCGAGAGATAGCAGCATCCAACAGTTTAGATGCAATACCTTTTCCACGGTATTGGTTAGAAACTGCCAAACTATCCAAATAGAACTCACCTTCCTCAGTTTCAAGCTCCATAGCCGAATAGTCTATTCCAAAAGCCACGATCGCAGCCTCAATAAAGCGCTTACGTAATCTTTTGACGTCAGCACCATCGTATGCAACCAAGATGCCAACAAGAATGCCATCAGTAGACATAGCAACCAATGTATTCTTATAACTATACTGACTGTCCTCCATCTCTACAAGTTTAGTCATCATACGGTGAAAATCAACCAATGTATGCTGAGGACCAGCAAAATTTTGGCAACACTGCGCATTCATCGCCTCCATGATAAGCGATGCGATATGCGAAGCCTTGTCAGGCGTAGCCTGTTCTATTTGAATTTTCATTATACTATTTTTTGTTTATTGTTTTATTATTGTTATTTCTTTCATGTTCCAGCATCGTGAGGAAATTCTACAAAGATTACTTTTTTCATGATTGCAGATTGGGTTTGATGCCTTATCGTTTACAAAGTTACGTATATTTTTTGATAAGAGCAAGTTTTTTATATTTTTTATTCGAAAAAGTTTTTTTATTCGAAAAAAAGATGTATCTTTGCCGCAGGTTTTGAAGCTAAATTTCTATTACTAGCATAATAGAGATACCCAAATCCCTTGGGTCCCAATGCTTCAAAACCTTTTTCGTTTTTAAGAGCGAAAAAGGAATACACCGAAAGAGTGTATCCTTCTTCGCAATATAAATCATTAAGATTTTGATTTTCAGAATATTACTATAATCACAAAGCTACAGAAGCATCCTTTAAGTCTACTGCCTGTGCCTTGAGCGTTCCCTTTCCTTTTATCACAACGACACATTTTCCGAAGAATGCCTTGCGATGTAAATCGGTGAAACGCTCCAAAGAAGTCTGACAACCGTTATCTGTTCCCAGAATCTTTGGCGTTTTCAGGTAACCATGACCACTTGCCTCCTGTTCACTAGAAACAGAGAAGAAAATCTGGTTATCTGCGTTCGGACAGAGATTGCCGTCTTTGTCTACCACATTCACCTCGACAAAGGTGGTCGGATCAGAAGTGCCATAGGCCTGATGCCCCTGATAAGTCTTCTTCAACACAAGATGATGAGGAGCTCCTGCAGTCTTTATGACCTGCTCTCTAAGAACTTTACCATTATTTCTGGCTACAACCTTTACTTCTCCCGGTTCAAAGTTTACGCGCCACATCACATGATATTCAGTACTCTTTCTGAAAGCATCGCCTTCATTCTTTGCACCGTAGACTGTCTTCTTACGGATGCCCTGACTCTTGCCATTGATAAAGAGTTCTACCTCATCGGCATGATTATAATAACACCACATGTCGATGGTCTGTCCCGGCAGCCAGTTCCAATGAGGGAAGAGATGAAGCACATCTTTCTGAGTCCACTCACTCTGATACATATAATAGCTGTCTTTTGGAAGACCCGCCAAATCGATAATGCCAAAATAACTGCTACGGGCAGGATAAGCATAAGGAGTAGGTTCACCGATATAATCGAAACCGGTCCAGATAAACTGTCCGCCCACAAAGTTGTTGTGCTTCACCACATCCCAGGTTTCTTCGTGGGTACTACTCCATGAGGCGTGGAAATTATCATAAGCCGAACACATAAACGATGGATCGGTATAAGGCAACCACCATTCCTTTGGCGCAGTATAAATGCTGTCGCTAGGCATCATATAGTAGCCACGAGTCTGTAAGGCAGAAACACTCTCCGACAGAATGAAAGGCTTGCCTGGGAAATTCTTCGGCACATCCTTCACCCACTGATGGTGATAATTGAAACCTATAACATCAATAGCCCCACTCTTAAAGAGATGATTCTTCGGATCAGGCTCATTACAGCCAGCAGTAACAGGGCGATAGCCCCAAGGATCATACTCCTTCACGATTTTGGCAAGATGCTGGGTAAGAAGCGAATTGACACTCAGTTCATCGCTATGTGCCAAAGTTGAAGCATCATGACCGGCATTCAGAATCAGGTTAGCCTGCTCCAGACTGAGTGTATCAGCAGCCGCATCCGACCATTGTTCGAGAACTTCATTACCGATACTCCACATGATGATACTTGGATGATTACGGTCGCGCTTGATGAGATCAGACAGATCTTTTTTATGCCATTCATCGAAGAAACGGGCATAATCGCCATTCGATTTCTTTCGGCGCCACATGTCGAAACTCTCGTCCATTACGAGGATGCCCATCGAATCGCACATGTTCAGGAGTTCTGGTGCCGGAGGATTATGACTGCTTCGGATAGCGTTCACGCCCATATCGCGAAGGATGGTAAGCTTACGGTGCATCGCATCCTCATTAACGGCAGCACCCAGGCAACCGAAATCATGATGCTCACAGACACCATTTATCTTGAGATTCTTGCCATTCAGGAAGAAGCCCTTCTTTGCATCAAACTTCACATCGCGGAAACCAGCAGTTGTCGTAGCAACATCCACTACCTTCCCATTTACTATCAGCTCACTCTTGACAGTATAGAGATATCCCTTTCCTATGTCCCAGAGATGCGGATTCTTCACCTTGAGTTTCTGTTCATGAACACCCTGACTCTTTGCAACAATCTTTCCGGCAGCATCATAGATTGTATTACGGACAGAGAGTTTCATCTTATTACCGGAAGCAGCGAAATCCACTTTCACCCTGACATCACCCTGTGGAGAAGTTGCTACATACTGTCCCCATTGGGGAATATAAGCAGATTTCATGGTTTTGGTGAGCCAGACATGGCGGTAAATACCGCAACCGGAATACCAGCGGCTGTTAGGCTGGTCGCTGTTGTCTACCTTCACCGCAATGACATTATCACCCTTCTTATTAATATAAGGTGTAAGATCATACTCGAATGTACTGTATCCATAAGGGCGGGTTCCGAGTTTATGCCCATTGATATACACGGTAGAATTCATATATACTCCATCAAAGGTGATGGTAAACCGGTCATACTTTTCCTTCGGATTCACCGAGAAATGCTTACGGTACCATCCGATGCCGCCCGGCAATGCACCACCACCGGCTCCCGAAGGATTCGAAGGAGAGAAATCGCCCTCTATTGCCCAATCGTGAGGAAGATTCAAACTTCGCCAATGCCGGTCTGAATAATCAGACTTTGACATTCCGGCACTATCTGCTAAAGTGAAAAGCCAGCCTTTATCAAAAGACTGGCGATCACGGGCGCTCAACGACTGAGCGCCCAATAGAAAGATTGCTAAAGCAAATATCTTCTTCATATTACTTCAGTTTTACAGTAACTGCCTTACCAGCATACTTCACCATCTTGCCCTTAGGAGCCTTGGCGAGGCTGATACCCTGCTGGTTGTTATCACTAACAAGTACGATATTGAACCGACGCTTCTGCAACATACCGTCGAAAGCACCCTTACGGGCAGCGATAGTAATGGTCTTCTGAGCATCATTATACTTGAAGTCTATCATAGCATACTTACCCTTCTCGTAGTTGTAGTTGGTTCCCTCATCCTCATAGAGTGTATAAGAACCGTCCTTGCCTGCATAGACATAGAGGTCGATGAGTTCAGCCTTCTTCTGATCGCTCCACTCCATCTCTGGACCCACAGGAAGAATAGAGCCCTCTGGAACAAAGACTGGAATCTTATCGAAAGGTGCATCGGCTACGATGGTCTGTCCACCGGCATAGTGCTTACCGGTATAGAAATCATACCAGCCCTTCTGCTTAGGAAGATAAACATTGCGGCTGTACTTCTGATACTCGCCTACAGGACAAGCCATGAGAGCAGGACCGAACATCCACTGGTCTTTGATGTCGTAAACATTGTCATCGCCGTTGAAGTCCATCACCAATCCACGCATCATGGTATAGTCCTTGAAGTGAACCATACCCGCCATACTGTAGAGGTAAGGCATCAGGCGATAACGGAGTTTATCGTAAGCCACGATGGTCTTGTAAGCCGGATGATCTGCCGGAGCAATGTTCCAGACCTCACGGGTAGGCCACTGGCCATGAGTACGATAAAGAGGTACAAAGCAACCGAACTGGTTCCAACGCGCCTGCAACTCGCGCCATTCCTTCAAGTCAGCATTTTCCTTACCAGTCTTATCGAACTCCTGCTGGGCAGCCACATAGCGGTTCTCTACACAGAAACCGCCCTGGTCCATTCCCCAGAAAGGCAGACCTGCCATAGAATAGTTCAAACCGGCTGTCATCTGGGCACGCATATCTTCCCAACGGGTAGCGATGTCGCCAGACCAGGTAGCCGTACTGTAGCGCTGTTCACCGGCAAAACCGGAACGGGTCAGGAGGAAGACACGCTGGTTAGGGTTCACGCTGCGCTGTCCGTTATAGATAGCATCAGCATTCACGATGCTGTAAGCATTGAAATATTCGGTAGATGTACCGAGAGCTGTAGGACCGGAAAGAGCCTTGCGGTACCACATCGGGGTACAGTCGCGAACGTTTGGTTCTGATGCATCCATCCACCATGCATCGATTCCGAACTTATACTTGGTATAAAGATTCTCGTCCATCTGGCGCCAGAACATCTTGCGGGCACCATCAGAATAGGCATCATAGAATGAACCGCGGAAGCCGAGCCAGTCGTGAATATCATCCTTGATAGCCTGATGATACATCCAGCCCTTGCTGTCGAGTTCCTTATAATTCTTGACCGTATCATAGAACTTAGGCCATACGGAAATCATGAAGCGGCCATTCATCGCATGTACGCTGTCGAGCATCGCCTGTGGGTTTGGATAGCGGGCAGCCTCAAACTCATGACTTCCCCATGAATCCAGTTTCCAGTAGTTCCAGTCCTGAACGATATTGTCTACAGGAATATGCAGGTCGCGGAACTTCTTCATGTTGTCCTCGATGTCCTTGCTGCTCTGATAGCGCTCACGGCTCTGCCAGAAACCGAGGGTCCACTTAGGATAAAGCGAAGCCTTGCCGGTAAGCGTACGGTAACCGGAAATCACCTCATCGAGATTCTGACCGGCGATGAAATAATAGTCCATATCCGGCGACATTTCACTCCAGATACTCAACTGGTTCTTCTCTGCCTCAGAACGAGGAGCTGCTACGCGAAGTCCGCAGTAAGAAACATCACCATCTGGCTGCCACTCGATACGGATAGGAGTCTTTACGCCCTTCTTGATAGGAGTTTCAAACTTATAAGAGTTCGGATTCCAGGCTGTACGCCAGCGCTCAGGAACTACCAGTTTGCCATCGATATAAATCTTCATGTAACCGGCATAATAGAGGATAAACTGATAGAAGCTGTTGGTTGGAGCTTCCACATAACCCTCATACACCACCTTGGAGCCATTCAGTGCAAAACCCTTTGGCAGGTTCTGAATACCGCCCTTATCTGTCTTGTTGCAAATCTCGGAAGCCTCAGGCATTGCATACTCAAAGTAAATGCTATCTTCGCCTCGAACAATCTTCTGACCATTCTTATCCACATAAGTACCTGTCAGCTGACCTTCCTTTCCATCTTTATCATAGAGTTTGAAGGCACGGTTGAGCTGGAGATAATCTTCCGGATTACCCCAACGGCAATAAGAATAAGAATCCCAGAGGATGCCGTAGTTTTTATTAGAGATGACGAAAGGCACACTCACCTTGGTATTATACTGGAAGAGGTCTTCGTTCTTGCCCTTCATGTTGAGTTCCTCACTCTGATGCTGACCGAGACCATAGAACGCCTCGTTATCAGGAGAGTTGAAGAGCGCACGCCATGACCATCCGTGCTTCTGTGCTTCAGGAACCTTGGCAATATCTACACCGATTTCACGGTCAGGCACAGTGAACGGCTTGAATGTCTTTCCGCCCTGAGCAACCTCGTTGAGAAGGACATTGTCTTTCAGGTCATAGAAGGTAATCTGACCCGTAGCCTCGTTCATGACAGCACGCATGGCTGCAGTGGTAATGATGAGATTGTCTCCCTGCTCTTCCACCTTATAATTTGCCTTGCTGTTTTGAGGCACTATTATCAGACTCTGTTTGTTACGGAAACTCTGTTCGGCTGTAGCCTGAACACGGATAATCTTATCGCTCACCACCTGGAGGCGAATCTGACTAGGACCAAAATTCTGGTGTTGCTTCAACTGAACAGTGAGATAATTACCATTCTGGTTGAAACCTGCTGCCTGCATACCTGTGGCACTCATCAGCAGCACTGCTGAAATCAATAATGTTTTAGTTAGTCTCATTTTATATGTTTAAAGGAAAGTTTAAAAATCTGCGGCAAAGATACGAGAAAATTCCCGTATCTTTGTGCGCAAATGTTATCTGTATGTGTATAAAATGTTAACTAGAAGCGTAAACTACTCTGATTCTGACAGATTTTTACGATATTGAGACGGCGTAACGCCATACGCGTCTTGGAAGTATTTAGTGAAATAACGTGGATTATTGAATCCCACCTTATAGGCTATTTCACTGATGTTCAAGTCGCCCGAGCGCAGCAGATGCTCTGCAAATTTGATACGCTTGGTTCTGAGATACTCAGAAGGTGTAATACCCGTCAGCGAAATCATGCGCTTATATAATTGTACGCGTGAAATGCAAAGATGAGTACTGAGCGATTCTACCGATGTTTCAGGATTGCTCATATGATCGCGGATATAAGCATTCACCTCATCTATAAATTTGCGGTCGGCCTCTGTTATTACATATTCTGTACTCACATTCTTGCGTTTCTTCAAGAGGTTCAGAATACAGAGATTCAACATATCAATATCGAATGGTTTGGCAATATACTCGTCAGCACCACACTTCAGACTTTCCTTGCGTTGCTCATCTCCCATACGGGCTGAGAGCATGATGAAAGGTATGGCTGTTGTTTCGTCATTGTCCTTACACATCCGGCAGAGTTCGTTACCATCCATCACAGGCATCATCACATCGCTCAGGATGATGTCTGGACGACGGTCGATGATCTTGTTCCAGGCATCCTGACCATTGACAGCCTCAACAACCGTATAGTCTGTCAATACTTCGTTCATAAACTCACGGAAGTCCTCACTGTCGTCAACGAGGAGCACTACCGGCTTCTTGATCATCGATTCTCCAGGCTGATGCGCACGTTTACTCATTCCGTAGAGAACGTTCTTACCTGCATCCGGATCCTCATCAGTAGCCTGATGCACCGTGGTTATGATAGGTGCTGCTCGCAAGGAACCGAGATGTGCCGTTGAATTAGAGGTGGTACTGCTCTCTATCGGAAGGTCTACCATAAAGATGGTTCCTCCGCTTGGATTATCTGTAACATCTACTTTACCGCCATGCAGTTCGGCAAACTTCTTTACCAGGTTCAAACCTATTCCGCTACCACCCTGTGGTTGCATTTCAGTGCCATTGACCTGATAGAAACGTTCAAACACATGTTCCTTCTCCTTATCGCTGATGCCCTTGCCAGTATCAGATACTGAGATGCGGAGCATATCCGAATCCTTGTCTCCTACACGCTGGCGGAGTGCAACACTCAGAGAAACGGTGATAAATCCTCCATCTGGCGTAAACTTATAGGCATTGCTCAGGAGGTTATTCACGATTTTTCCTACCTTATCAGCATCAAACGACATCTGCAGACTAGGCACCGTAGAATCGAAGGCAAGCGTTACTTTGCTGTTTGCCAAAGTACGGAACGAAGTACAGATATTGTCAACGAAGCTCACGATGTCGATATGCGACAGGGTAAGTTTTTCCTTGTTCTGGTCTATCTTGCGGAAGTCGAGAATCTGGTTTACCAGATTGAGCAAACGGGTAGCATTGCGATGAATCATCTCCAGCTTTCTGCGTTTACTTTCATCTCTTTCTTCTCTAATCATATTGACCAGCGGCGAGATAATCAGGGTGAGCGGAGTACGGAGTTCGTGGCTCACATTGGTGAAGAAGTTGAGTTTGAGTTCGTTCAACTCCTTGGTCTTCTTGATACTGTCTTCCTTGCTCTGGAGTTCGAATTTTACACGTTGCTTTTCGAGCATACGTTTACGGTAGAGATAGAAAGCTACACCTATTAATATAATATATACGATAATCGCCCATATAGAGAGATAGAAAGGCGGATGAATATAAATCTTCAGCGTGCTCACCTCTTCGCTCACACTACCATCAGCATTCACCACCTTTGCCTCCAGGACATAGCTGCCTGAAGAGAGATTGGTAAAGGTAGCCTCCGGACGTCCCTCCGGTGTCAGCATCCATTTGTCATCAAGTCCCTTCATACGATAGAGGAAACGGCAACGGGCAGGAATACTTACCTGGTCGGAAGCAAACTGTATGGTAAACGCCTTGTCCTTATAACTGAGATCCAGTTCAGGATGAGTATCGAGCGATTTTTCCAGAGGCACTCTTCCCTCAAACTCCTCACCTGCCTTCAGCGGATGATCGAAGAGTACGAAACCGCTGAACAAGACATGTGCATTTTTCTGGGCAGGAAGAATCTTGGCAGGATTGATAATATTAATACCATCCTGTCCACCGATGGCGATGGCTCCATTTCTCATCAGACAGGCAGAACGCTGGTTAAACTGGCGGCTCTGCAAGCCATCGAGCGAATTGAAACTGATCATCGTGATGTCCCATTTGTCCTGATTGTTCTTGGTCAGCGTAACACGGGTAACGATAAATTCAGAAACCAGCCAGATGTTATGCTGCTTATCTTCGAGCACCATACAGCCTACCGTGCCCTGCGTACCATTGAGGTCATTGATTGACTCCAACTGTCCTGAAGCCTCATCATACATGGTGACGCCCGCAGGCGAAGCCATCCACAAGATGCCTCGGCTATCCTTCATCATGTAATTCAGGGAAGGACTAGGGAAAGGCTGTCCGTCCTTGGTTGTATTCACATTGGTTACCTTTCGGGTTCCGAAATTAAAGATAGAATAATTCTGCGAATGACCTATCAGAATTTCATCTTTATTCGGCAGGAAGAGCGAGTTGATAAAATCGCTGGTAATACCCGAATTCTGAACATTGTAGGTTGTAAACTTTCCGCTCTCAGGATTATAAATCTGGAAGCCTGAGCCCAAGGTTCCGATAATCAGGCGATGATACGGATCTTCGGCAAGACACCAGACGCTGTTATTGGCAAGTCCGCCAGGAGCTGCCTGAAAACTCTTCCATTTACCATTTTTATATTGGGCAAGTCCACCATTGAAGGTTCCGAAATACATCGTACCATCAGCCATGGTTACGCTGCTGACCACAACATCCGAAGTCAGACCAGTTTCAGCCTGTGAGAATCGCCAGCTCTGTCCGGTAAGCGGACTGTAGCATACAATTCCGCTATCATTGGTTCCGCACCAGAGATTTCCATTCAGATCCTGTGTGATTGTACACACATCACCAAGCGGAATAGTTGTGAATTTCTGAGCGTCAGGCGAATAATAAGCCACACCGTTCTTGTAACTACCTACCCAGATAGCTCCCTCATCATCCACATAAACCTTCTGTAGGGAATTGTCAACGATACTTCCCTTTGCTTCGGAATGAACATACTGGCGGCAGATTTTGCGTTTGAAATCAACGAAGAAGAGACCATTATGGTCGGAAGCCACCCAAAGATTGCCAGCCTTATCGCGGGCAATATCACGCATCAGAATACGGGTTGGGCAAGGAATATGAATACCCATGTTCTCAAGATAAGAACGGGCATCGGTCCATTTTCCGGTCTTTGACTGATACACATAATTGGCATTGCTTACAGAAACCCAGAAACCACCTATTCCATCATAGAAAGTATAGGCGCCATTATCACCGGCAGCTTTATGGGTGGCAAGGAAGGAATTGGACCAGAGAACCTTCTGTTTCTGTCCGTTGACACGGCAGATTGTACCATCAGCATAGGTAATGAGCGCATCGCCGTCAACCTCGGTTATTTTACTGATATTTCCCTCTTTCAGACAGCCCGGCTGAGCCTTTTTGGTAAATTTAAAAAGATAAGTATTCCTGGTTTTGGCATTATGATAGTAGAGTCCCTGTCCATAGACAGCTATCCACATGTTCTTATCCTTATCTATCAGGAGTTTATAAGGAGGTCCCTGCACGTGGATGTTTTTGAGCCATTCTTCCGGTTTGCGGTTAAACTGCTCTTCATCATATTTATAGATGCTGTAGCCCACAGAGGTATGCACCCAGATATTTCCATCATAGTCTTGCTGAAGTTCATCTACCGAATTGTTAGGCAGCGACTTATCATCAGTGTTGCTATAATAGAAAGTTTTCATACGGAAGCCGTCAAAGCGGCACAGTCCCGACTGGGTACCGAACCAGATGTAGCCTCTGGTGTCCTTGAGGATGGCACCCACCTGACTGTTCGTAAGTCCATCATGATTGGTGAGGCTGCTGAATTCTACGTTCTCATAGGCAGCCCATGCCCTACCCGGCTGCATGAGCAGCAAGAGCAGAAACAGCACGATGGCATGTTTCAAGTAGTTTTGTTTTTTAATCATCATAATCGTAGGTTTAATTTACAGTTCTATGAAAATAGGATTTATTTCTATAAATAGGAATTATTTCACGTCGTTTTTTTCAGAACTTTCGCGTATTTTCAGTATCATCGGTACCACTTTCTTATAGATTTTTTCATCACCATTGATACTTCTCATGAGTAGATCACAGGCTGTGGTTCCCTGTTCGTGCGCCTTGTCCATGATAGCCGAGAGTTTCGGCGTAACGAAGGCAGCAGTATCACCATCGGTAAAACCGATGATAGCAACATCCTCTGGTATGCGGAGCCCTTTTTCCTTGATAGCATCGAAGGCGGCATAGGTGATTATGTCGTTAAAGGCGAGGATGGCATCAGGTCTGTCCTCCTTTTCGAGGAGACGGAGGGTAGCGTTTCGTGCCACATCGAAATCGATTTTGTCGCAAACCACGAGGTCACGGTCGATAGGGATGCGGTTCTCTCTCAGAGCCTCCAGATAACCGTGTTTTCTGCGGCGCACCATATCAAGATGGTTTGGACCGCCGATGAAGGCGATGCGGCGCGAACCGGTATCTATCATATGCTGGGTAGCCTCCTGGGCGGCAACATCACCATTGCCTACTACCTGGGAGAACTTATCTTCTAAGCAACAACGGGCAAAGAACACCAGTGGAACTCCCATCTTATGCAACTGCTCGAAATGAGAATAGTCTACCGTATCCTGTGCCAGACAGGCGATGATGCCTTCCACATGCATATTCAGGAAGTTTTCTACCGCTCTCTTCTCATGCTCTGTGTTTTCGTGGCTATTGGCGCTGATTACCGAATAACCATTCTTTACGGCATAATCTTCTATACCATCCAGCACGGCAGCATAATAATGAGTCACCAGGTTTGGCACAATTACACCAATCACCCTAGGTGCTTCTTTTCTGAGGCTCTGTGCAAAGGGGTTTGGTCGATAATTGAGCTCCTTGGCAAGGCTTTTCACCTTTTGAGTCATCTCCTCACCCACTTCATGGCTGTTTCGCAAGGCTCTAGATACAGTTGCTATGCTGACGCCAAGTCGGTCGGCGAGGTCTTTCAAAGATGTTCTTCGTTGTTTCATATTCAGTTTATGCTTATTATCGATATACATTTTGTATTCACAAATTCTGCATATTTTGTCTTTCCGACAGCAAAGTTAGTGAATTCTTTGCAAAGATAACAATTTCTTTCGAAAGCGCAAACGTTTACGTTATTATTTTTCTGAAAAAAAATATTTTATAAGAAAAAAACTCGTAATTTTGCAAACTGAAAAGTAATGAATAGTTGATAATAAGTTAGTTAGAAACAAGCGTGGGTTTGGAATGTCGGGAGACAATCCAAACTCTTTTTTTATGTCCCGATGTCAGCAGATTACCTGATAGGATACAAAAAAAGATGAGGGCACATACTGAATACTGCCCCCATCTGATATGGTTATTACTGCTTAAAAACAAATTTCTTCTGTCCGGGATAGTTAACGAATATCGCTACCAGCAGAGATACAATACTCTTCGGAATCATATAATGCAGCTGAATATGTTCGTGCGCATTCAGAAATTCGGTCAGGGCGATAGTGCCGCCCGAATTGAGCATCCAACTGATGCCCCAGATGATAAAATAGCGCCAGGCTACACTCTTTTTCTTGCTCTTGGAATCGCCGAACACATAACGGTAATTCAGTATGCAGTTGGTAATGCCGCCACTTATCACTCCCAGCGCATTGGCAAGTCCGTAATAAATGCCGATGATATCTGAGAGGAAGAATGCCAGTCCGAAGTCTATCACAGAGGCGCAGGAGGCAGTCAGTTCCGCCTTGCCGAAGGTTACGAGTTCTTCTTTAATTTTGCCCATATTCTCTTAGATTCCATTAGCAGTACGCCTACTATCGTAGTAAGAATACCCAACATGACATCGATGATATAATGATGACCGGAATAGACTGCCGTCCACCAGATGCCCAGACAGATACAGGCAAAGAGCACTACCGTATACCAGCGTTTACGGCTCATCACAGCATAAATCGTGGTGAGGAACATATAGGCAGCATGCAGGCTAGGCACGGCAGCAAAGACATTGGCATTCTTGCCATAGAGTCCGTGAAACACGTGAAGTCCGGTCATTTCGTCCCATCTGCCCAGACCAGCCACATTGCCCGGTGTATTGAGCACAGCCTCGAAGCCATAGTTCATCGCATACCAGGGCGGAGCTGCCGGATAGATGTAATAGCCGATGAAGCCGATGACATTCACCAGCAGGAAAGCCCAGGAGAAACGTCTGAACCATTTAAGCTGTTTCGTAAGATACAGATAAAGGGCAAAGGCGATAGGCACCGGAACCCAGCAGAGATAGAAGATGCCTGCCCAGAAATCGGCAAAACCGCAATGGTGAACCTTGAAGTATTCGCCCGGAATCATCAGCCGGGTATGGTCGGCTACAGCCTGCAGTTCTGCACTGGATGAAGCAGCAATGCCGAAGAGCGACTTTTCTGCATGATAGAGATTCACCACGTCAATATCGTTCACCATATAGTTAGGATAAAGGCGCATCGAATCGTAGATGATTCCAAAGAGGAACCAAGGCAGAAAATAGAAGGCAAAACGGCGTGTCTTCTTCCAGGCTGCGAGTACCGCCAGGAGGATAATCAGATAGATACTAAACACTTTTTTCTACTTTTTATTGATAGAACTTGAGTTTATTATTTATGAGCGTTCATCACAACATAACAATGCCAGATGCGCCAGAAAGCGGTGATGTTTGCCAGAACGGCAATCAGAATCATGCCGCCAGCCAGCCACCAGATATTGCCTGTAAAGCCGGTAATCATCGCAGTAACGGCAGTAACCACAACGCGCTCAGGACGCTGCATGAAACCTACCTTGCACTCAATATCCAGACCCTCGGCACGGGCACGGACATAACTTACCATCACAGAACCGATCATCGCTGCAAAGGTTACTACGCCCATCCAGAACCAGGTCATATCGCCCTGCATACGTACGAAGATGAGGCAGATGCCAAAGAGACTTACCAGTTCGCTGTAGCGGTCAAGTGTAGAATCCCAGAGTGCACCGAAGAGACTGCTTTTGCCGCTCATACGTGCCAATCGGCCATCCATCATATCGAAGAGACCGGCTGCCAGGATGATGAATCCACCCCATCCTACAGTAACCATGCAAGATGCATAATCAGCCTGCTCTGTTCCGAGCATCCATGCAGCATCGAGGAAGAAACCGGCTGCCACAATATTGCCCAGGAATCCTACGAAGGTGACAATGTTAGGAGTAATACCTACTGCTATCATCGCCTTGATAAGTGGATTGATGATGGCATAGATAACTTTTTGTAAGAAATCTCTATAATTCATATTTTTATCTATTTTTTATTGTCTGTTTAAGAAATGTCTGTTTAAAAAATGTCTGTTTAAGAATTTGTTTCTTTAAGAAATGCCAGACTAGATGATTCCAGCCGAAACCAGTATGATTTTGATGATGATTAAAGAAACGGCTGCATAGAGGCCGCCCAGCAGATCATCAGCCATCACATAGAAGGCACCCTGCCTGTTATCCAGTTTCTTGATGCCCAGCGGTTTCACCATATCAAAGAAGCGGAAGAGAACAAGTGCCACCAATGCCCACCACCAGGCATCTTTCACTTCGCCCTGTGCCGTAAGCGGAGTCAGCAACGACAGGGGAATCCACACGCCAGCCATCTCGTCGATGACCACACGGCTGGGATCCTCGCCCCAGTAAGGCTGCAACTGCGCTGTTGCCCAAGTGCCCAGAATAGTGGAAACAATGACGAGAAAGAAGGTGATACTCTGCAGACTCTCGCCCGTAATACCGAGTCCGTAAGCCAGGGCTGCCCAGATGAGGGTTGCCAATACAGAGCCAGCCGTTCCCGGTCCCCAAGGCCAGAAGCCACTGCCGAAACCGGTGCCTATGATGACGGGCAGCAGTGGAGGCCGCTCGTCAGTAAGATTTCCCTTGTTATTCATTCTCTTAATGTTTAATAAGCCCGCAGAAGGGCGTTTCTTCTTTAAATTTCAGTGTGCAAAATTACGCTAAAAAATTAAATTAACCAAATAGTTTTCTCATATTTTTCGGAATTTCATCAGATATTGACAGATAAAAAGGTGAAATAGAGCAATATGAAGGGGATTTATACCACTCAGGCTCGCACGGCGAAGAGCAAGAACAGGCAGCAGAAGGAACTGCATGGAAGCCTTTTTCTGAAAATCTCATAAAAAACTGAAATAATGAATAGGTTTTTGCGTCTATTTACGAATAATGTTATAACTTTGCATCCTGAAAGCATTAAATCATGGGCGGAGAGCCCCTATATATAATAAGGTATAAAAAATGAAAGGTATTAAAAAGTTGTATTTTACAGTCATCCTTCTGATGATTTCTACGCTTCAGATGATGGCTCAGCAGAAGATAACAGGCCGTGTCATTGATGACGACGGTTTTGCCGTACCGTATGCAAGCGTGCAATACAAAGGACATAAAATTGCGGTTTCAAGCAACGGAGAAGGTAAGTTTACCATCGAAAAGAAGCCGGGACTCATGCTCACCGTAAGCGCACTGAGCTACAAGAGTACATCGGTGAAGGTTGACGAGAAGACCAACTTTCTGGAAATCAAACTGAAAGACGATACGCACAAACTTACCGAAGTGGTGGTGAAATCGAAAAAAGGCCGCTACAAACGTAAGGATAATCCTGCCGTAGAACTGATGCGGCGCGTGATTGCAGCCAAGAAAAAGAGCGATCTGAGCAACCACGACTATGTGCAATATGATAAGTATCAGAAGATTACGCTCGCGCTCAACGACCTGAAGAAAGAACAGCTCGAAAGCAAGTTCTTCCAGCGCCGCCAGTATCTCCTCGACCAGGTAGAAACCTCTCCATACAACGGAAAGCTCACCCTGCCTGTCAGCATCGACGAGACGGTTTCACAGCATATTTACCGCAAAGATCCGAAGACCGAAAAGGACATCATCAAGGGTCAGCAGAGCAATGGAATCGGACAGGTAATCCAGACCGGAGAGATTCTCAACACCGCCCTGAAAGAGGTGTTCACCGATGTGGACATCTACGATGATTACGTGCGCCTGCTGCAGTATCCCTTCCCATCTCCTATCGGAAGAACAGCCATCAGCTTCTACCATTACTACATCGAAGATACGGTGTATGTGGAAAGAGACCTGTGCTACCATCTGCAGTTTATCCCAGCCAACAGCCAGGATTTCGGATTCCGAGGCGAACTCTATGTGCTTGCCGACAGCAGCCTGCACGTGAAGAAATGTAACCTCTACATGCCTCATAACAGCGATGTAAACTGGGTTACTGACATGAAGATTGAACAGGAGTACACCAAGCTCGACAACGGCGAGTGGGTGCTCTCTAAAGACGATATGATAGCCGAACTGCACGTCAACAAGCTCCTTCAGGACCTGCTGGTGGTGCGAAACACGCGAATCACCGATTATGCCTTCGATGCCTTGCCGAAGCAGCTCTTCAAGGGCAAGGCGAAGATCAGGCACGATATGGATGCGATGAACCGCGATGAGGCTTACTGGAACAAATACCGGCAGGTGGGCCTCACGAAGAGCGAATCGTCGATGGACAGCTTTATCCACCGCATGGAGAACTCCAAGGGATTCAAATACATCATCTTCGGTGTGAGAGCCCTGATGGAGAACTATGTGGAAGTGGCTCATACCAAGGGCAAGAAGATAACGGTGAAAGACAGTCTGGGTGTTGAAAGAGACAGCATCATCAACGACCGCCGCAGCCTCTTCGACCTCGGACCTATCAACACGTTCCTCTCCAACAACTACGTAGACGGCGTGCGCCTGCGTCTGGCGGGCAGAACGATGGCAGCCCTCAACCCTCACTTCTTCTGGGATGGTTACGGCGCCTACGGTCTGAAGAGCAACAAGTGGTATTACGGCCATGTGCTCACCTATTCGTTCAACAAGAAGAAGAACAGTCCGTTCGAGTTCCCGATGCGCAAGCTTACCTTCGAGTTGGGGCATGATATTACATCTCCATCCGATGATAACCTGCTGCACAACAAGGACAACTTCTTCATGACCCTCCGTGCCACCACGCAGGACCAGATGTATCAGTATCACCGCCAGAAGGTGACCTTCACCTACGAAACCGACTGGGGGTTCCGCTTCGACACCAGCCTCCGCTGGCAGAGCAACCGCACCGTGGGCAATCTCCACTACTACAGGGTGAGCGACGGCGAGGAAATACGCAAGATACGTACCACAGAGGCAAGTGTAGGCTTAGATTACAACCCGGGTGTTACCTATGTCAACACCAAGCAGCAGCGCCTGCCAATCAACCTCGACAGTCCTGAAATCTCGCTTCGCCACACCATGGGCTTAGACGGATTCATGGGCGGCCAGTATCAGAGCAACCTCACCACGCTGGGCATTTACAAGCGCCAGTGGCTGGGAAGCTTCGGTTATATGGATTTCAATATCGTGGGCAAGGCGCAGTGGAGCAAAGTGCCTTTCACCATGCTCATCCAACCACCGGTCAACCTCTCTCTCTTCGAGCAGGAGGCAACCATCAGCATGATGAAGGACTGGGAGTTCCTGAGCGACCGCCAGCTGTTCTGGTCAGTAGCCTGGGATATGAACGGCAAGCTGCTCAACCGCATTCCGCTCATCAAGAAGCTGAAGTGGCGTGAATATGTAGCCATCAAGGGTGTTTGGGGCGATTTGACCAGCAAGAACGACCCGAGCAAGAACCTCAATGATGAGAAGCTCTTCAAGTTCCCTACCAACTCCTATACCTTTGGCAAGACGCCATACTGGGAGTTTGTAGCCGGCGTGCACAACATCTTCAAGTTCTTCGGAATCGATTATGTTCGCCGCCTCAACTATTATGACCATGCAAACATTTCAAAATGGGGCATCCGTATGGGCTTCCTCATGTCATTCTAATAAGAAAAAAGATGCCTTGATGCAGTATTTTATTGCATCAAGGCATCTGCGTACATATATAAACAACATATAAGAGAGTAAACACAATGAAGATTCTATTAGCAGACAAACAGGACATCACAAGAGCCGGATTGAGCTATGTGATCAGTAAGATAGAGGGTTTGGAAACCCGGACCATCGAAGACAAGGCAGACCTGATGCTTGCCTTAAAGGAAAATGAGGATACGGTTGTAATACTCGACTACACCCTTTTCGACATCAATGATGCTGCCGAATTACTTATTTTAAACCAGCGTTTCCCATACACGCGCTGGCTACTGTTCAGTGAGGATCTGAGTGCCGATTTCGTTAAGATTCTCATCGCCAGCAGTACGCAGTTCAGCGTATTGCTGAAGGAGTGTTCGCTAATGGAAATCAAGGAGGCGATACGTTTCTGTGTGGCAAGCAACCGTTTTGTCTGCCAGCGCATGATGGAGGTTCTTCTGGCTCCGAAACAGGAGGAGCAGGAGAAAATCAACCTCACCAAGACCGAGACAGAGATTCTGAAAGACATTGCGCTGGGAATGACGACGAAAGAAATAGCCGAGAAGCGCTTTTCCAGCTTCCATACGGTCAATACCCACCGCAAGAACATATTCCGCAAACTGGGCGTAAACAACGTTCACGAGGCTACGAAATATGCGCTGAGAGCCGGTTTGGTTGATTCGGCAGAATACTATATTTAACTATCAACTTTTCATTGGGGGGTTAACAGGGTTAACAGTTAACAGCTGTTTTTTGCATGGTCCCCCTCGCGTACCTTATTATATAATAATATATATATACTTATTTTTATATAAGTGTGTGAATGGAAGTATGCATTTTTGGGGTGTTAACTGTTAACCTGTTAACCCCCATCTTAATTTTCTCTTTCCATAGCACATCTTTTTATCTTGACGAGTGCCTTATATTAAGACCGATAAGTGCCTTATATTAAGACCGATAAGAGGCTTAAATGATGACCAGCGGGAGGCTTCAATGATGCTTCACGAGGGGGCAATTAATGCGTCGCGACGGAAGAATTGGTGCGTCGCGACGGAAATAATTGTGCGTCGCGACGCAAAAAATAATGCATCGCGATGGAAAAAAAGCCATTTTACAGCCATTTTTCATCCTATCGCGATGCATTCTTAATTTTCTCAACCGGAAAGCTATGAGTTGAGAACCGGAAAGCTATGAGTTGAGAACCACAAAACTATGAGTTAGTTTTTTTAACTTTTTAGCCCATTTTCTATCTTTTTTACGCCTAAACGGCTCAAAACAGAGACTATTAAATCTTCTTCTTATAGCAGCGATGACGGCGATGCTGTTCGCTCTCCAGATACTGCCACTGGCTCTGAACACCGGTATTGGTCTCCATCTGCGGCATTGCCTCAGCCCATTTAAAGCCATAACGGCGATACTGCTCTATCAGATCGGCAAAAATAAGCGCATTGGCTCCCTTCTTGCGATATTCCGGAAGAACAGCAATCAAGAGCAAATCCACCGTATCCGTCTTGTGCCACTTCAGTACCTTCAGCACCTTCAGCCAACCCGTAGGGAAAAGCCTGCCATCGCCTATCTCGCGCAGCGCATCGGTAAACGAAGGGAAGGAAACACCAAAGGCTACCAGTTTGTTGCCAGCGTTGCCATCTACCACACCCGTTACCAGGTTCAAGTCAGCCTTCTTGATATAAGTATTTACATATTCATCTATCTGCTTCTCCGTAAGCTGCTGGAAATCATAGAGATTCTTGTAAGTCTCGTTCACGATTTCGAACACCTTCCTGCCCATTCCTCCCGAGGTCAGTTCCCGACGGGTAAACTTATGAACATGCAGATTATATCGGCTCTTTATCATCTGGGCAGTCTTGGCAAACTTAGCCGGCGTCACTTCCGGAATCCTGATGCGGTACTCCAGCCAGTCGTTATCCTTCTCATAGAGCGGATAACTCTCCATATGCGTCTTGTAATAAGGATAATTGTAATTGATATACATCGTAGACTTCCGGTCGAAGCCCTCGATGAGCAAGCCTTCACGGTCCATATCCGTAAATCCGAGCGGACCTACGCATTCGTTCATTCCCTTGCTCTTGCCCCAGTTTTCTACCGCGCGCAACAAGGCACAGGAAACCGCTACATTATCCACGAAATCGAACCAGCCGAAGCGAACCTGCTTCTTGTTCCACTCTTCGTTGGCACGATGGTTGATAATGGCAGCAATTCTACCTACGATACGAGCCTCGCTGTCAACCGCCAGGAAGTATTGAGCCTCGCAGAATTCGAAGGCAGGATTCTTCTTTGGGTCCAGCGTATTCATCTCGTCGAAACGCAAAAAAGGAATGGCAAACTTATGGTCTCTGTAGAGATCATAATGAAACTGAATGAAGGTTTTCAACCCCTTTTTTGTTGTTACCGGTATGATTCTTATCTCATCATTCATTAGTAATCAGTTTTTTTGTATATATATTCAATTGCGGTGCAAAAATACAATAAATTTACGAATAATGCAACTCTTTTCTTATAAATTTATAAAAGTTGGTTCATAATTGTCCAACTTTGTGGATATTTATGTACCTTTGCAGGTTGAAATGCCCCCAAAAGAGCATCATAAAGTTATGAAGAAAGAGAAAAGAGACAACTATACGTTCCTCACTCATGCCCCTGTGCATCATGTGATTTTCACGATGGCCATACCAACGATTATCAGTATGCTGTCGACGAGCATGTACAATCTCGCCGACACCTATTTCGTGGGCAGCATCAACACGCAGAGTGTGGCAGCGGTAGGCGTTGCCTTTGCAGCAATGGCTGTTATCCAGGCGATTGGTTTCTTGTTTGGCCATGGTGCAGGCAATTATGTTTCGCGACAGTTGGGCGCCAAGCATACAGAACAGGCACAGAAGATGGCAGCCACGGGCTTTGTGCTGAGTTTTCTTACCGGTCTCCTCATCGCCATTCTGGGTCATGTGTTCCTCACTCCGCTCTGCCTTCTGATGGGTTCTACGCCCACCATTCTTCCTTATACTGAGCGTTATCTGGGCATTATCCTGCTGGGTGCTCCCTTTATGACCACCTCGCTTACGCTGAATAATCTGATGCGCTTCCAGGGCAATGCGATGTATGCGATGAAGGGCATCATGTCGGGTGTGCTGCTCAATCTGATTCTGGCTCCTCTGCTCATTCTCTACTTCCAGCTGGGCATTACCGGAGCCGCCGTAGCCACCCTCATCAGCCAGTGTTTCGGCTGTGCCATGCTGTTCTGGATGACGCATAAAGGCGAGAACATCCGCATCCGTCTCAGCAATTTCACCCCTACCCGCGCCTTTGCCAAGGAGATTATCTTCGGCGGAACCCCTTCGCTGTCAAGACAGGGACTGGGAAGTATCGCTACGCTGATGCTCAATGTGGCAGCAGGTGCGTTTGGCGATGCAGCCATTGCGGGCATGAGCATCGTTACCCGCATCTCCTTCTTCACCTATGCGATGGTCATCGGTCTGGGACAGGGATTCCAGCCGCTCTGCGGATTCTGCTACGGCGCCAAACTCTATGGGCGCGTAAAGGAAGCCTACTTTTTCTGCATCAAATGCGGCACGGTTTTCCTCAGCGTCTGTGCCCTTCTCGGCTTCATCTTCTCAACTTCCATCATCAGCATCTTCCGCGATGATGCAGCGGTTGTAGCCGTAGGTTCGGTGGCTTTGCGATGGCAGGTGCTCAGTTTTCCGCTCGTAGCCAGCATCGTGCTCACCAACATGCTGATGCAGACCATCCGTAAACCGGTGAGAGCCAACATCGTAGCGGCGGCAAGAAGCGGACTGTTCTTCATTCCGCTCATCTTCATCCTCCCCTATTTCTTCGGACTGCTGGGCGTGGAGATGTGTCAGATGTGGGCAGATTGCTGCTCGTTTGCCGTTGCGGTTCCGATAGCCTGGAGCGCTTTCAGGGATATGAGAAGAGAGCAGATGGAACTTGGGAAAAGCCACTAGAAGATACTAGAAGATAAGAGAAAATACTTGAGATAAGAGAAATGGAGAAAACTTATTACATAGGATTGGACGTTGGCTCTACGACAGCCAAAATAGCCGTTATCGACAGCGATAACCGGGTAATTTACTCAAAATACGAACGCCACAACGCTCGTGTCAACGAACTTGTGTCGCAATATTTCGATGAGATTTTAGCCCTCACGGGCGATGCAGAGGCAAGAATCTGCGTAACGGGAAGCGTAGGAATGGCTACTGCCGAACAGCTCCAGGCGGAGTTTGTACAGGAGGTGGTGGCTGCATCGGTCTATGCCCGTACTGCCCATCCTGAGGCGAAGGCGCTCATCGATATTGGTGGCGAGGATGCGAAGGTTATCTTCTTCAAGGAAAACGGAAATATGGAACTGCGCATGAACGGCAACTGTGCCGGCGGAACGGGCGCTTTCATCGACCAGATGAGTGTGCTGATGGGCGTAGAAAACCAGAAGATGAGCGAGTTAGCGATGAAGGCAGAACACGTTTATCCGATGGCTGCCCGCTGCGGCGTATTCGCTAAGACCGACATCCAGAACCTGATGGCGCGCAATCTGCCCGAAGCTGATATTGCAGCCAGCATCTTCCATTCCATCGCCGTACAGACGGTGGTAACGCTTTCTCACGGCATCAGTTTCGAGGCTCCTATCCTGCTCTGCGGCGGTCCGCTGACCTTTCTTCCGGCTCTCCGCAAGGCTTTCTGCGATTATCTCCATCTCTCTCCAAACGATTTCATCGTATCCGGAAACAGCAATCTCATTCCGGCTCTGGGCTGTGCTTACCGGGCTAAATCGGCAGATTCTGCAGCCTCAGTATCTGTTCTCAGAAGCCGGATGAAAAAAGAAATACAAACGGAATGGACCAGCAGTCTGCTGCCTCTGTTCAAGAATGAGAAAGAGCACCAGGAATGGCTCAAATCAAAGGCGAAATTCGCTACCGAAACCCAACCGCTGAATAAAGGAAAACAGCAGGTTGTGATTGGTATTGACTCGGGCTCTACTACGACGAAGATTGTTGCGGTAAGGGTGAATGCGGAAACGCCTACGGGAGATATTGTCTTTACCAATTACCGCCTGAATCTGGGAAATCCGATCAAGGCTGTAGCGGATGGACTGAACGCCCTGAAGCAGGAAGCAGCATTGCGAGGCGCTGAACTGGAAATCGTAGGCTCCTGCTCTACAGGTTACGGCGAAGAACTCATCAAGGCGGCTTTCGGCCTCGACAGCGGTATTATCGAAACAATGGCGCACGAAAGAGCTGCTGCCTCACTCATGCCCGACGTGAGTTTTATCCTGGACATCGGCGGACAGGACATGAAGGCTATCTTCGTTGAGAAAGGGGCTGTGGTGCGCATGGAACTCAACGAGGCGTGCAGTTCGGGCTGCGGAACATTCATCCAGACCTTTGCCAACAACATGGGTTATTCTGTAGGCGATTTTGCCCAACTCGCCTGCCAGTCGAAGGCTCCCTGCGACCTGGGAACCCGCTGCACCGTCTTCATGAACTCGAAGGTAAAACAGGTGCTCAGAGAGGGCGCATCTGTAGCTGATATTTCTGCCGGAATCTCTTATTCGGTCATCAAGAACTGTCTTTATAAGGTATTGAAACTCCATGGTAATGAGAACCTTGGAGGCAAAATCGTTGTGCAGGGTGGTACAATGAGAAACGATGCGGTGGTAAGAGCATTTGAGTTGCTCACCCATACCGAAGTGGCACGAAGCAACATGCCTGAACTGATGGGCGCCTACGGCTGTGCCCTTCATGCGGCGGCAGATTATAAACATCGCACTTCTGCAGAAGACGAGCACCCTGCCTCATCAAGATCCATCGATGATCTCCAGAATCTGGCTCATTATGAAACCAAACAGCTGCAATGCAAAGGCTGCGAAAACCATTGTTATGTTTCCCGCTACACCTTTACCGGCGGCAACCGATTCTACTCCGGAAACAAGTGTGAGCGTGTGTTCAACAACAAGGGAGCAAACGGGATAAAAGGCAAAAATATCTACGAATACAAATATAGTTTACTATTTGACAGAGAGACAGTTAACCCACCTGCTACCGCGTTTCACGGTACATGGGTAGGCATTCCTCGCATCCTCAACATGTACGAGGAATATCCGTTCTGGAATGCGCTGCTCCGGGCAGCCGGATTGGGCGTGATTCTCTCTTCCGATTCCACTTTCAGCCAGTATGAAGGAGCCTTGAATACGGTGATGAGCGACAATATCTGCTTCCCGGCAAAACTGGCTCACAGTCATCTGAAGGAACTCAACGAGAACCCGAAGGTTGACCGCATCCTCATGCCATACGTGGTTTATGAGCATAATGACGACCCGAAGAATACACTGAACAGCTTCAACTGTCCTGTCGTTTCGGGCTACAGCGATGTCATCAAGTCGGTCATCAATCTGAAGAAACCGATCGATACGCCCGTCATCAACTTTGCCCAGCCTAAGGCGCTGGAAAAGCAGATTACCGATTATCTCAAGCAACTGGGAGTAAGCAAGAAGACTGCCCGTAAAGCGCTGAGAGAGGCACTCTATGCTCAGGCAGTATATGCAGCTGAGATTAAGAAACAGGGCTGGGAGATTCTGAAAAATGAAGAAACAGAGGCTCAGAAAACGGACGAAACCAAAACTCAGAAGCCGAACAAGGGACTTACGATTCTGCTGGCTGGCCGTCCTTATCATACAGACCCGCTGATTCAGCACAAGCTGAGCGAGATGATAGCCAATCTGGGAGTCAACGTCATCAGCGAAGACATCGCCCGGGGTAATCTCTTTGCAGATTTCAAAGACTTCAATCTGGAGAACCTGGCGACAGAAAGAAATGAGGCAGCATTAGCCAGCCAGGGCAACAACAAAGCATACAACTGTCAGCCAGAGACTTATCTCGTGAAGCAATGGGCGTATATGAACCGCATTCTGAAGGCAGCACAATGGGCAGCCGAACAGGGCGATGAGGTTCATTTCGTCCAGATGACCAGTTTCGGCTGCGGCCCTGACAGTTTTATCCAGGACGAGATTCGCGACATCATGAAGCGCCACAACAAGCCGTTCACGCTGCTGAAGATAGATGATGTAAGCAATATCGGCTCCCTGAAGCTCCGTGTCCGCTCGCTCATAGAAAGCCTGAAGGGAGTAAAGGAAGTGAAGAGTGAAGAACGAAGAGTGAAGAAACAACGTTCGGCGGCCGAAGGGAAAGCCAATTCAACAGCTGAAGAAATTCAACATTCAACACTCAACATTCAACATTTACAACAGACCAAGGTATTCACCAAGCAGGATATTCATCGCAAGATTCTCGCTCCTTTCATGACCGAATACCTCACCCCTATCATTCCGCCTATCCTGAAACTGATAGGCTATGATGTAGAGGTACTTCCGATGAGCGATGAGGTAAGCGCCGAACTCGGCTTGAAGTTTGCCAACAACGAAGTCTGCTATCCGGCAACCCTCATCGTCGGCGACATCATCAAAGCCTTGAAATCAGGCAGATACGACCTGAACAATACGGCAGTAGTGATGAGTCAGACGGGCGGCCAGTGTCGCGCAACCAACTACGCCGGTCTCATCAAACGTGCGATGATTTCCAATGGATTCCAGGACATTCCGCTGCTCACGCTCGGTGTAACAGCCTCAACAGGCGAAGCATCAGGCTCAACAGACGACAAGCAAGACTACAACGAGCAGGACGGCTTCAATGTGCCTTGGCTGAAATACAGTCAGATTATCGTTACCGCCATTTTCTATGGCGATGCAATCAACGAGATGTACAACGCCTGCATCGTAAGAGAGCGTAAACCGGGCATAGCCAGAGAGTTGCGCGATAAATACATGCAGCTGATAGACGGACCTATCGCCCAGAATTCAGCCAAAGGACTTATCCGACTCCTGGAACAGGCAGCCGAAGAATTCAACCAGATGACCCTCGACAGAACGTTGCCGAAGGTAGGAATCGTAGGCGAAATCTTCCTGAAGTTCAATCCTTTCGCCCACCAGTTCCTGGAGCAGAACATCATTTCGCGCGGCATTGAGGTGGTTCCGCCTCTGCTTGCCCCTTTCTTCCTGCAGGAATTTGTGAATGTAGAGATACAGAAACACATGCGGCTGAGTTGCACCAAAGTGCCCGATTTCATCATCAAGGGCGCTTATCAGGCGCTGATAGGCAGAAGATTGCGCCAGGTAAACAAGGCAGCCGGCAAGTTCCGCTACTTCCGTCCGTTCACCAATATCTATGATGATGCGAAGGACGTACAGGGACTGGTTTCGCTCGCAGCCCAGTTTGGCGAAGGCTGGCTTCTGCCTGCCGACATCGTAGGTTACATCCGTGATGGCGTGAACAACATCATCTCGCTCCAGCCTTTCGGCTGCATCGCTAACCACGTGATTTCCAAGGGCATCGAGAAACGTCTCCACGACCGGTTCCCAATGCTCAACCTCGTATCGCTCGACTTCGATTCCGGTGTTTCAGAGGTAAACGTCACCAACCGACTGCTCCTCTTCCTGGACAGCATCGCAAAATAAGACAAGCCAGACCCATGTATGGTAAAACACCGTACATGGGTCTTTCCGTCTTTCATCCCTCAAAAAATCACTCTAAAAAATACAAAAAACCGTAGCTATTTCTTTGTCATTCAAGAAAATAATCGTATCTTTGCACGCAAATTTTATTGAGACATTAAGAAAATGAGTAAAGATACATTAACTCATCAGCTGACAGAGACCATCGAGGAGCTTTCGAGCGCCGAATCTTTGAAGGGTCTCTTCCATCAGCATCGAGACGGGAATCCACTTCCTTCGGGCAAGGCGCTCGAAGAAATCATCAGTTTGTCCCGTTCTATCCTCTTTCCGGGATATTTCGGCAATTCTTCGGTAAATATCTCAACCATCAAATATCATATTGGAGTAAGAGTAGAGAAACTCTATGAGATGCTGTCAGAGCAGATTCTCGCAGGTCTCTGCTTCGCCAACGACTGCGAAACGGAAACCCAGGCTGAACTGCAGCATCAGCGTGCCAAGGCAGGCGTGATTGCAGCCAAGGTCATCATGGAGTTTCCAAGACTGCGCAAGATTCTGGCTACCGATGTAGAGGCTGCCTACGAGGGCGACCCGGCTGCCATGAGCCACGGAGAAATCATCTCCTGCTACCCGGTCATCAAGGCGATTACCAACTACCGCATCGCTCACGTGCTGCACGAACTGGGAGTGCCGCTCATTCCGAGAATGATGACTGAACTGGCGCATTCGGAAACCGGTATTGACATCAACCCGGAGGCTACCATCGGCAAGCACTTCACCATCGACCACGGTACGGGTGTGGTGATTGGAGCTACCTGCATCATCGGCGACAATGTGAAACTCTACCAGGGTGTAACCCTCGGAGCCAAGAGTTTCCCTCTCGATAAGGACGGCAACCCTATCAAGGGAATCCCTCGCCACCCTATCCTCGAAAATGATGTCATCGTCTACGCCAATGCCACCATCCTCGGTCGCATCACCATCGGAGAAGGCTGCGTAGTGGGAGCCAACGTATGGGTTACCAAGGATATGAAACCGAAAACAAAGAAATATAAAAAAGAAAAACAAAGTTTATTAGATATAGAATTCAATAATGGAACAGGAATTTGAACTCATTGCCAAGACCTTCATGGGCCTCGAGCCTGTCTTGGCTGAAGAGCTCACCCAGTTGGGTGCCAATAATGTACAGATCGGTCGCCGCATGGTGTCTTTCACAGGCGACAAGGAAATGATGTATCGTGCTAACTTCCAGTTGCACACAGCCATCCGTATCTTAAAGCCTATCAAGCACTTCAAGGCTAGAAGCGCTGAAGAGGTGTATGATCAGATTCAGAAGATCAAGTGGGATGACATCTTAGACGTGAAGAAGACTTTCTCTGTTGACTCAGTAGTCTACTCAGAGGAGTTCCGCAACTCACGCTTCGTAACCTACAAGGTAAAGGATGCGATTGTTGACTGGTTCCGCGAGAAGCAGGGTACACGTCCAAATATCAGCGTATCTAACCCGGATATCCGCCTCAACATCCACATTGCAGAAGACAATGCCACCTTGAGTCTCGATTCGAGTGGTGAGAGTCTGCACCGCCGTGGCTACCGACAGGAGCAGGTAGAGGCTCCTCTGAACGAGGTTCTCGCTGCAGGTATGATTCTGATGACTGGCTGGAAGGGCGAATGCGATTTCATCGACCCGATGTGTGGTTCAGGTACCATCGCCATCGAAGCTGCCCTCATCGCCCGCAACATCTCTCCAGGTGTATTCCGCAAGGAGTTTGCCTTCGAGAAGTGGAACGATTTCGACCAGGATCTCTTCGACATGATCTATAACGACGACTCTCAGGAGCGTGAGTTCGAGCACCACATCTACGGATATGATGTAGATATGAAGGCGGTGAACACAGCCAACCTCAACGTGCGTGCTGCCGGACTGAGCAAGGATATCACCATCGCCCAGCAGGACTTCAAGGACTTCACCCAGCCTGCCGAGAAGAGCATCATCGTGATGAACCCTCCATACGGCGAGCGCATCTCTACCCCTAACCTCCTGAACACCTACAAGATGATAGGTGAGCGCTTCAAGAAGGCTTTTGCCGGCAACGAGGCTTGGGTATTGAGCTACCGCGAGGAATGCTTCGAGCAGATTGGTCTGAAACCATCTATCAAGATTCCTGTATTCAACGGAAGCTTGGAGTGCGAATTCCGCAAGTATGTGATGTTCGACGGCAAGATGAAGGACTTCCGTTCTGAAGGCGGTATTGTGAAGACTGAGCGCGAGAAGAGCGAGATGGCTCAGAAGCACCGTTTCAAGAAGGAGCGTGAATTCAAGAAGCGTGTTAGCGAGGAGACTGAAAACGAGGAGGACGATATCCGTTCTTTCAAGTTCCATACTCACCGTCTGGAAGACTTCGAGAAGAAGCGTGCTGAGTTCCATAAGGGCGGCCGTTCACGTATCGGTGGCGGTCGACGCAATGATGACGACGATGACAAGCGTGGAAGCCGTAGCTTCAAGGGCGACCGCAAGGGTGGCCGTGACTTCGGTGGCAAGCGCGACGGAAAGCGTTTCGAGAAAGGCGACAAGCGTGGTGGCTTCAAGGGCGACAAACGTGGTGGCCGTGATTTCGGAGGCAAGCGCGGAGGCAAGAAGAACTTCAGCGTTGACTTCGACGACGAGGATTAAAGAGACATACTACCCATACGTCGTGTTTCACGACGCATGGGTGTTAACCCCGATAAAGTAAAGAATATAATGAATCTGAAGAATTCAATTTATAAATTATCTTTTGCTGCTATGATCATGATGGCTATGAATGCAACCGACTTACAGGCTCAGGGCGTGGTTCCTGCTCAGAAAGGCGAGAAAGCCTTTACATTGGAAGACCTGAACTTCGGCGGCAACAACTATCGTAACATGGTGGCTAAGAACCGCTGGTGCACCTGGTGGGGCAATGAACTCGTTCGCCAGGATGTAGATGCCTGCTATCTCGTCAACAAGACGACAGGCAAGGAGACCAAACTCTTCGGCATCAATGACATCAACCAGTGGATTGCTCCAACCAAAGACATCAAGGTAAGAGCCCTCTACAATGCTCTCTTCCCTTTTGCAGGCAAGAGCATCGTGATGGTAAACAACGGCAGCAAGACTTATACCGTAGACTTCAAGAAGCATAAGCTGCTGAGCGAGATGGATTTTGCTGACGGCGAGAACCTCCTGGAGGCTAACGCCCAGCAGAACGCCTTTGCCTATCTGAAGGGCAGCAACCTCTATGTGCGTACCTTCGATGTAACCAGCAACGCCCTGACAAAAGAGAAGAAATCTCACGATTTCCAGCTCTCAAAGGACGGAAGCCGCGAAATTGTTTATGGACAGAGTGTTCACCGCGATGAGTTCGGTATCAGCAAGGGAACCTTCTGGAGTCCGAACGGCGAACTGCTCGCCTTCTATCGAATGGACCAGAGTATGGTAACCGACTATCCGCAGGTCGACATCCCGGAAATCGGTTTCAATCATCCTGAAACACAGAGTTGCATTGCTACTCCTGCACCAGACAAGTATCCGATGACTGGCGAGACATCACACAAGGTAACCGTAGGCGTGTTCGACTGCATGACTGGCAAGACCGTCTATCTGAAGGCTGGCGATCCAACCGACCGCTACTTCACCAACATCGCATGGAGTCCGGACAGCAAGACCATCTATATGTTCGAACTGAACCGCGACCAGAACGACTGCCGTCTGACTGCCTACAATGCAGAAACCGGCGAGAAGACAGGCGAACTCTATCGAGAGACCGATGAGAAATATGTAGAACCATGTCATCCTATCCAGTTCCTGCCTTGGGACAGCAACAGCTTTATCATGCAGAGCCGCAAGGATGGCTACAACCACCTCTATCTCTGCACCCTGGGCAAGCACGGAAGCCGCATGGCAAGCAATACAGAATCACTCGAAATCAAGCAGTTGACTTCCGGTAAATGGGAAGTGATGGAAGTGCTCGGTTTCAACAGCAAGCGCAAGAGTATCATCATCGCATCCAACGAGAAATCGCCTATCCAGAGAAACATCTTTGCCGTAGATACAAAAACCGGCAAGCGTACGCTGGTAGATGATTGCGGCAAGGGATGGCACAGCGCCTCTTTGAGCGAGAACGGACAGTATGTCTTCGACAACTACTCTACTCCTACCGTGCCTCGCAAGATTGCCCTCGTGAATACCGAGAACGGCAAGCGCACCGCTTACTTCACTGCCGAGAACCCTTGGAAGGGCTACAATGTGCCTGAGTACAGCTGCGGTACCATCAAGGCTGCCGATGGCGAAACAGACCTCTACTGGAGAATGGTGAAACCGGTAAACTTCAATCCAAACAAGAAGTATCCTACCATTATATATGTATATGGTGGACCTCATGCCCACAACGTAGATGCCCGCTGGAACTACTCTAGCCGTGGTTGGGAAACCTACATGGCAGAAAAGGGCTATCTGCTCTTCATCCTCGACAACCGTGGAAGCGAGAACCGTGGCAAGGCTTTCGAGCAGGCTACCTTCCGTCAGCTCGGACAGATTGAGATGCAAGACCAGATGAAGGGCGTGGAATATCTGAAGACGCTTCCTTACGTAGATGCTGACAAGATTGGCGTTCACGGCTGGAGCTTCGGTGGATTCATGACCATCTCGCTGATGACCAACCACCCTGATGTGTTCAAGGTAGGCGTAGCAGGCGGTCCGGTGATCGACTGGCACTGGTACGAGGTGATGTATGGCGAGCGCTATATGGACACCCCACAGACCAACCCAGAGGGTTACAGGAAGACCTCTCTGCTCTATCAGGCAAAAAACCTGAAGGGCAAGCTGCAGATTATCCAGGGCTTGAACGATGTGACTGTAGTGCCACAGCACTGCCTCACCTTCCTCAAGGCTTGCATCGCAGCAGGCACCCAGCCAGACTTCTTCGTCTATCCTGGCGAGCCTCACAACATGAGAGGTCATCAGAGCACTCATCTGCATGAGCGCATCAGCAATTATTTCTTCGATTATCTCAAGTAAATATCTAGGAGTAAACATCCCCCGAAAAAGGGGAGTTTACTTCTACATCAAATAACAAACAATAACTTACAGCAAATGAAAATTTTATTGTTAGGAGGCGGTGGCCGCGAGCACGCCTTAGCATGGAAAATCGCTCAGAGCGAGAAGTGTGAGAAACTCTTCATCGCTCCTGGTAATGCCGGTACACAGAATGTCGGCGAGAACGTAGATATCAAGGCAGACGACTTTGAGGCGCTCAAGAACTTCACAGTAGAAAATGGCGTTGATATGGTGGTAGTTGGTCCGGAAGACCCATTGGTAAAGGGTGTTTACGATGACTTCAAGAACGATCCTCGCACCCAGAACATCCCTGTCATCGGTCCATCAAAGGCTGGCGCCGTATTGGAAGGCAGCAAGGACTTCGCCAAGAAGTTCATGAAGCGCCACAACATCCCTACTGCCCAGTATGAGACTTTCGACGGCGAGCACGTAGAGGAAGGCTTGAAATTCCTGGAGACACTGAAGGCTCCATACGTACTGAAGGCTGACGGTTTGTGCGCCGGTAAGGGCGTTCTCATCCTCCCTACCCTGGAAGAGGCTAAGAAAGAGTTCAAGGAGATGCTCGGCGGTATGTTCGGCAACGCTTCTGCACGCGTAGTCATCGAGGAATTCCTCAGCGGCATTGAGTGCTCTGTATTCGTATTGACCGACGGCAAGAACTACAAGATTCTGCCTGAGGCTAAGGATTACAAGCGCATCGGCGAGCACGATACCGGTCTGAATACCGGCGGTATGGGTAGCGTTACCCCTGTACCATTCGCTACCAAGGAGTGGATGCAGAAGGTTGACGAGCGCATCATCCGTCCTACCGTAGAAGGACTTGCTGAGGAGAACATCGACTATAAGGGATTCATCTTCTTCGGTCTGATCAACGTTGAAGGCGAGCCTATGGTCATCGAGTACAACTGCCGTATGGGTGACCCTGAGACAGAGAGCGTGATGCTCCGCCTGAAGAGCGACATCGTGGATCTCTTCGAAGGTGTAGCAGCAGGCGATTTGGACAAGCGCAGCATCGAGTTTGATGAGCGTGCAGCAGTCTGCGTGATGCTCGTAAGCGGCGGTTATCCTGAGGCTTACAAGAAGGGTTATCCTATCCAGGGCATCGATGATGTAGAAGGTTCGGTAGTATTCCACTCCGGTACAGCCATGAAGGATGGTCAGGTAGTAACCAACGGTGGTCGTGTCATCTGCGTAAGCAGCTACGGCAAGGACAAGGAAGAAGCCCTGAAGAAGAGCTTTGCTGAGGCACAGAAGATCCAGTTCACCGACAAGTACTTCCGTTCTGATATCGGACAGGACCTTTAGTTTTTTAATGTTGAATTAGATGTTAAGAAAGAAAACTTTTCAAAATAAAGTAGCGGCTAGCCGCTACTCTTTACCTATTACTGCAACCCTTGCCACGCTGGTTTGGGTTGCAGTAGGTTTATTGGTATCCAATATCTGGGTAGAATTTGCTTTCACAGCCATGTCTACCCTGCTGATGGTGGAACTGAACAACCGTAATGCCCTCATGCGTACCTACAGCCGAATGGTATCTTGCAGTTTTCTGGCATTAATGACGATGGCAGGACTCCCCCAACTCTCTTTAAAAAGCAGTATTGTGACGATGTGTTTCATCGCCTTTTATCTCATTATCTGGAATTGCTATCAGGATAAACGCTCTACAGGCTGGACTTTCTACGCCTTTGCCTGCATCGGTCTGGCATCGATGGTTTTCGTGCAGATAGGCTATTTCATGCCTATCCTATGGATCATGATGATGGTGTTTACCCTCTCGTTTAGCGTAAAGACATTCTTTGCATCCCTGGTAGGTCTCATCGTGCCCTATTGGTTTGCTGCCGGTTATTTCTTCTATACCGACAACATACAGGGTCTGGCTGACCATTTCTGCGAATTCATCAACTACAGCGAACTCTTTGATTATTCGCAGGTTACCGACCATCAGGTACTGAACCTGAGTTTCGTTACCCTGCTCACCATCATCGGTTCCATCCACTTCATACGCACCAGCTACGGCGATAAGATACGAACCCGCATGATCTACGAAACGTTTATCATGATATCGGTTGCCTGCATCATCTTCATCGTCCTCCAGCCTCGACATATACAGGAACTGGGCGGCATCCTGATTGTGAATACAGCACCGCTTATCGCCCATTTCATCACATTCACCAGAGGTAAGTTTACCAACATCTCCTTCATTCTGCTGCTCATCATGCTGGTACTTATCATGGCTTACAACATACTCGTACCAGAGAGCATATTACTATGAGTTGGATTATCAGTTTCTTAATCGACTGGGGCTATTGGGGCATGCTTGCTGCAGCTTTTCTGGCAGGTTCTTTCTTCCCATTCAGCAGCGAGGCCGTAATGGCAGGCTTGCAGGCAGCTGGACTAGAGCCTCTCCCCCTCGTTATCTACGGTAGCATCGGCAATGTGCTTGGTTCCATGTTCAACTACGGTGTGGGCAGAATGGGTAAGATGGAATGGATAGAGAAATACCTGCATGTGAAGAAAAAAAGTCTGGATAAGGCTGAACGTTTCATGGCAGGCAGAGGCGCCTGGATGGGATTCTTCGCCTTTCTCCCACTATTGGGAAGTGCCATCACCATCGTTTTAGGCTTGACAAGAGCCAATATTCCGATTTCGATACTCAGTATCACCATCGGAAAAGTACTAAGATATGTTTTATTGGTCTATGGACTGAGTTTTATCGTTTAATTATGAAGAGATTTTTATACCTTATTATAATATGCGCCCTAATGGTTGGCTGCAAAAGCAACCAGCAAAAGGCTGGCATGGCTGAAAGTAATGCCAAGCCTACTGTAACCGTTACCATCCCTCCCTACCAATATTTCGTAGATAAGATTGCCGGAGACAAGGTAGATGTCAACGTAATGGTATCGAATGGTAACAATCCAGAGACTTACGAGCCATACGCCCAGCAGATGATGGAACTTTCGAAGAGTGCCCTCTATCTGAAAGTGGGCAGCATCGGTTTCGAACAGACCTGGATGAAGAAGCTGCAGGACAACGCTCCGGATATGAAAGTGATAGATACTTCCGTGGGCATCAAGCCTGCCAAGACTCCGGGTGGCAACATCGACCCACACGTATGGATGAGTTGCAGCAACGCCCGCATCATAGCCAGCAACATCCTCAAGGCGCTCTGCGAACTGGAGCCGAAGAACAAGGCATTCTTTGAGAAGAACTATCTGTCGCTGCTGAAGATCATCGACAAGCGAGACAGCACCATCAGAGAGGGTTTCAAGAATCATCCCGAGATGGTACGCAAGTTTGTCATCTATCACCCTATCCTCACCTACTTTGCCCGTGATTACCAGCTGGAGCAGCTTGCCATAGAGGAAGAAGGCAGGGAGCCGAGTGCTGCCCAGCTGAAGAGCCTCATCGAGAGAGCAAGAAAAGAGAAGATCAAATATTGCCTCATACAGGCAGAATTTGCCAACCGCAACACCACAACCTTCATCAAGGAGAGCCACACCAAGCCAATGAATATCAATCCATTGCAGGGCGAGTGGAACTGGGCGATGCAGGAAGCGGCAGCAGCGGTACAGGGCAAGAAAATCGTTGTTGGGAAGTAAAAACTACAATAATATGACTCCAATTATAAAAATCGAGCATCTTTCGGCTGGTTACGAAGGCAAGGAGGTGCTCCACGACATCAACCTCACCGTCTGTAAAGACGATTATCTTGGCATCATCGGTCCCAACGGTGGTGGCAAGACAACCCTCATGCGCCTCATCCTGAGACTGATGAAACCCACAGACGGCAGCATCCGCTTTTATAAAGACGGGGAGGAAGTAAGGGAAATCAGCATGGGATATCTGCCCCAATACAATCATCTTGACAAACAGTTCCCTATCTCCGTCTATGAAGTGGTACTCTCAGGACTCAGCAAGACCAAAAGTCTCTTTTCGAGATACACCCAGGCACAGCACCAGCAGGTTCTCGACTGTCTGGAACAGATGCAGCTCACGGAGTTGAAAGACCGCCATATCGCAGCCTTGAGCGGCGGACAGCTGCAGCGAGTACTCCTCGCCCGCGCCATTGTTTCGAAACCCGATGTAGTGATACTGGATGAGCCCAACACCTACATCGACCGCCGTTTCCAGAAGCAGATGTACGAGATGCTGGAACAGATCAACCGGGAGTGCGCCATTATCATCGTAAGCCATGATGTAGCCGAAGTGCTCAATAACGTAAAGCACATCGCCTGCGTAAATCATCATCTCCACTACCACGATACGGCAGATATGCCGAGAGAGAAACTGGAAGAGCATTTTTTAAATGTATAGGCTTATTATATAATAATGCCTAAAAAACAGGTGCAAAAATCCATATTATCTCATCTTTTTATTATCTTTGCAACTGGAATGTGCCTTCCTAGAAAGGCACAGAGAAAGCACTCAGAAACAGAGAAAGCATTCAGAAAGAAATATAATACATTAAAGTTTAAACAATAATGAAACAGTACAGATTAGTGGACAATATCTTCGGATGGGTCGCATTCATCATTGCGGCGTTCACTTATTGTTCCACAATTGAACCGACAGCCAGCTTCTGGGACTGTCCTGAGTTTATTACGACTGCTTACAAGCAGGAGATCGGTCACCCACCTGGGGCACCATTCTTCATGCTTTTAGGCAATTTCTTCACACATTTCGCCAGCGACACTACCCAGGTAGCCAAGATGGTAAATACGATGAGCGCCCTGCTGAGCGCCGTCTGTATCATGTTCCTCTTCTGGACCATCACCCACCTGGCTCGCCGACTCGTCATCAGCGACTGGAAAGAACTGACTACCAGTAAGCTGATTGCCATCGAGGCATCCGGTATGGTGGGCGCACTCATCTACACCTTCAGCGATACCTTCTGGTTCTCTGCTGTCGAGGGTGAGGTTTATGCGTTCTCTTCTGCCTTTACCGCTGTGGTATTCTGGCTCATCCTGAAGTGGGAAGACCATGCTGACGAGCCTCATAGCGACCGTTGGCTTGTGCTCATCGCCTATATGACCGGTTTGAGTATCGGTGTCCACCTGCTCAACCTGCTCTGTATCCCAGCCATCGTATTGGTTTATTACTACAAGAAGGTGCCACATGCCAACCTCAAGGGTTCACTCCTGGCACTGTTCCTTTCATTCCTCGTAGTGGTAGCCGTACTGTATGGTGTGGTTCCAGGTATCATCACCGTAGGCGGCTGGTTCGAGCTGTTCTTTGTCAACACCCTCGGCTGTCCGTTCAATACCGGTGAAATCGTATACATCATCTGTCTCGTAGCCTCTGTTATCTGGGGTATCTACGAAACCTGTAATGCATCAGAGAAGAACGAGAAGAAGCAGAATATCGCCTTCGTTCTCGGTTTCGGCATGCTCGGCATCCCATTCTACGGATATGGCTGGACAGCTGCCATTACCGGCATCATCGTGCTGGTTATCCTCTGGTTTGTACTCGGCTACAAGCGCAAGCAGGAAGTAGTAACAGGCGTTGACGAATCTACAGGCATCGCCAAGAAGAAGATGCAGCTCCTGCCGCTCATCTCAGCACGCGTCAAGAATACAGCCTTGCTCTGCATGCTGATGCTGATGATTGGTTATTCCAGCTACGCACTCATCGTGATCCGTTCTTCTGCCAACCCTCCTATGGACCAGAACTCTCCTGAGGACATCTTTACCCTGGGAAGTTATCTGAGCCGCGACCAGTATGGCGACCGTCCTCTGTTCTATGGCCAGGCTTATACATCACAGGTAGCCCTCGAAGTAGACGGCAACATGTGCAAGCCTGTCATGAAGGAAGGCGCACCGGTTTACCAGCGCAAGGAGAAGGCTTCGGCTGATGAGAAGGACTCTTACTTCGTAGTAAGTCACAAGAATAAGTATATCTATGCCCAGAACATGCTCTTCCCTCGTATGTACAGTTCGGCTCATGCCCAGGCATACGAAGACTGGATGGGCGGTGTAGAAGGCACAGAGATTCCTTACGACCGCTGCGGAGAGAGTATGATGGTGAAGATGCCGTCACAGTTTGACAACATCCGCTTCTTCCTCTCTTACCAGTGCAACTTCATGTACTGGCGCTACTTCATGTGGAACTTTGCCGGCCGTCAGAACGACATCCAGGGCAATGGTGAGCCAGAGCACGGAAACTGGATTACCGGTTTCTCATTCATTGATGATTCACTCTATGGCGACCAGAGCAAATTGCCAGACGACCTGAAGGAGAATAAGGGCCACAATGTATTCTACTGCATGCCGCTGATTCTCGGTCTCATCGGACTTTTCTGGCAGGCTTGGTATACCCGCAAGAAGAAGGTAATGAAGAACGGCAAGGAAGAGGAAGTGCTCCTCCCTATCGGTATCCAGCAGTTCTGGATTGTATTCTTCCTGTTCTTCATGACAGGTCTTGCCATCGTCATCTACCTGAATCAGACTCCTATGCAGCCACGTGAGCGTGACTATGCTTATGCCGGCTCATTCTATGCATACGCTATCTGGTGCGGTCTCGGCGTACTCGCCATCATCGACATTCTGAAGCGCAAGATGAAGCTCAGCGGTACTGCTGTAACAGCTATCGTAGCAGTAATCACACTTCTCGTACCTATCCAGATGGCATCACAGACCTGGGATGATCACGACCGCTCAAACCGTTACACCTGCCGTGACTTCGGTCAGAACTACCTGATGTCACTCCAGGAGAAGGGCAACCCTATCATCTTTACCAATGGTGATAATGATACCTTCCCACTCTGGTACAATCAGGAGGTAGAAGGCGTAGGAACAGATGCCCGCGTATGTAACCTGAGCTACCTGCAGACCGACTGGTATATCGACCAGATGATGCGTCCGGCATACAACTCACCATCTGTGCCAATCACCTGGCCACGTCTCGACTTCTGTTCAGGTACCAACGAATATGTATCTGTTGAGCCTGAGGCAAAGAAGCAGATTCTCGACTTCTACAAGCAGGATCCAGAGAACGCCAAGAAGCAGTTTGGTGCCGAACCGTTCGAGCTCAAGAACATCCTGAAGAACTGGGTACGCAGCAAGAATCCAGACATGCACTTCATCCCTACAGATACCCTCTATGTCACCATCGACAAGGAGGCTGTAAAGAAGAGCGGCATGATGATGGCATCAGATTCTATTCCAGACAAGATGGTCATCTCTCTTGCAGGCAAGAGCGCACTCTACAAGGGCGACCTCATGATGCTCGAGATGCTGGCACAATGCAACTGGACCCGTCCGCTCTACGTAGCACTCACCGTAGGCGAAGAGAACTATATGAACCTCGGTGACAACTTCGTACAGGAGGGACTTGTGAACCGTATCACTCCGTTCACCACCAACAAGCCAGGTGCCAAGAACTTCGATACAGAGAAGGCTTATCACAACATCATGACCCGATTCAAGTTCGGCAACCTGAAGCAGAAGGGACTTTACATCGACGAGACAACCATGCGTATGTGTTATACACACCGTCGCCTGCTCGCCCAGACAGCCCTCCAGCTCATCGCCGAAGGCAAGAAACAGAAGGCTATCAACATCCTGAAGAAGGCTGATACCGAGATTCCTGCCTACAATGTTACACTCGACTATATGAGCGGTGGCTTGGATATGGCTCGCGGCTGGCTGATGACCGGTCAGAAAGCCAAGGGTAAGGAATATATAGAAGCGGTATGGAAGAATGCTTCACAATACCTCAACTACTATCTCTCGCTGCCAAACGACCGTTTCCTCCAGGCAGAGAACGATTGCATCCGTCAGATTATGATTATGCAGAGCATCTGCGAGGCTGCCGGAATGGTGAGTCCACAGTTGGAGCAGAAGTATGAGAAGCAGCTCAACAACCTCTACCGTCTCTATCATGGCAGAGGTGGCAGAATGCCGGAAGGCAATCAGTAAAAAATAGAAAAAAGTTTGGTGTCGCGAAACACGACACCAAACTTTTCATTATTCATATAAACCTGTTTTATCCATGTTCATAGAGCAACCAGCCAAATGGCTCAGATGGTTATATCCAAAGGCCATCTGGAGAATGGACAAGAAAGACCATTCTGTCTATCTTACATTTGATGACGGTCCGATTCCAGAGTCAACTCCATTCATCTTAGAGACCCTGAGAAAGTACAATATCAAGGCTACTTTCTTTATGGTAGGCGAGAATGTATTGCGCAATCATGACCTCTACAACCAGATTGTGGCAGAGGGTCATCAGGTAGGCAACCATACATTCAATCATATCGGTGCCTTCAAGCACCGCGTCATTTCCTACGTGCTCAACACCAATAAGGCGAACGATATCATCCATGCCCATCTCTTCCGTCCACCTCACGGCTGGATGCGACCAAGTGAGTATTGGTGGCTGCACCGCACTTACAAGGTCATCATGTGGGATGTGGTGACGCGCGACTATTCCAAATGGATGACGGCAGAAGATGTGGTGAACAATGTGAAGCGATATGCCCGCAATGGCAGCATCATCACCTTCCACGACTCGCTGAAGAGCATTGAAAAGCTGAAGACAGCGCTCCCTCAGGCCATAGAATGGCTCATGGAACAAGGGTATGAATTTAAGACTTTTGAATAAGAAGCTGTTATTTCCAAACAGGAACAGCCCAATAAACACAGACAAGAAATGAGCAAAAGAATCAACAGTTATCAGGCAGTAGCTGCATTTGTAAGAGGTTTCTTCGAAGCTTACGCACGTGGCATCATCGATGCTACCATCGAAGGCAATGACTTCAGCAAGAAGAACGACCCGAAACAGATCAAGCAGATGATGCTGGAGCACTATGGCGAGGTAAACCAATACTTCTTCGACATCATGTTCTCCACCCTCGTACGCCTCAACTACAAGACTGCCGAGGAAGCCAACGAGCGCATGAAGAAGAATTTCGACAGCATGAAACAGGCTGACCCGCCCTTTGAGCCAACCATGCTCGACTACTTGCGCATAGCGTGCAAATCGAACCAGTTGTACAAGGCGATGGAATCAGAATACAAGCGTAACTTCACCTGGCTTCTTCAAGGCAAGTTTACCACTCTTGAAGAGCATGTACGCGATTATACCCACGGCATTCTCATCAGTCTCGCCGACGAGCCGATGGCTATCCATCTCCTGGTCCGCATTATCGTAAAGGCATACGCCGCCGGACTGAAATGTGGTAGCAAGGAGGGCGAACAGCACCAGCTCCACATGCCTACCCTTCACGGCATGTTGCTGAACAATGTCAACATCCTGCTCAACGAGACTCCGCTCAAGAGCAGCACCGAAGATCCAGTTGCCCTCTTCAAGGAGGCATGCAAGAATGAAGAAGAAAACATCAACGTTCTTTTCAACACATTAAACGATGCGATGAAAGAACTGGCAGAAGAATAAGAGAAAAGAACAAAAACTGGACAACTTTTGTTGCTCAGGCACTTAAAAAGTTTAAATTATAATAGTGTTGTGTAATAAAGGCAATAAATAAAAGAATATGAGAACATTTACTTTTAAAAGTCTGTTTTTAACAGTGCTATTTGTGTTGCTTGGGAGCACGGCAATTCTGGCTGCAGATGATGGCTTGATTACCAAACAAATAACACTCAAGTTGGATGAGGCTGGTACTTTACCTAATAGGATTAGTTATGACCAGAAGAATCTGATTACCAATCTGAAGATTGTTGGTAAAATTAATGGCACGGATTTGAAATTTATCCGTGAGATGGCTGGTTGTGAGTTTAAGGGGGAAAAAACCGACGGAAAACTGTCTATATTAGATTTGTCTGAAGCAAAAATTGTAGCAGGTGGAGATGCTTATGCTCGGTTCAACGAGAACTATTATACCTCTAATGATAAGTTGGGCGATTATGCTTTTTATGGTTGCAGTGGTTTGACAAGCTTGACCCTCCCTTCCAGTGTTACTTCGATAGGCGATGGAGCTTTTTCAGGTTGCAGTGGATT
>ERZ1023701.23-NODE-23-length-61483-cov-51.753712_pt1 | contig 61483 bp, 51 predicted proteins | sample MGYA00380350_ERZ1023701 | MGnify/ENA primary metagenome ERZ1023701 (study PRJEB33179, sample SAMN07449025) | human gut metagenome | biome: Human-gut; feature: Human associated habitat; material: Faeces | host: Homo sapiens | place: India:Kasaragod | collected... | reverse complement strand
GGTTCCAGGCACAGAGGAAACAACGGGTCTTGCGGGGATCGGTGGATTCATCGAAAGAACTGTGCAGGATATGGAGCCGGATGCCATTCTCTGCACAGAATGCCTGGAGATAAGAACGGTCGGTCTCGTAAGGAATGTTATCCATGATGATATGCGCCGCCTCCACCTCGATATGCGGCTTATAGATGCGGGCACGCTGAGCCAAGAGGCGCACCAGTTCCAGAGAATCCTTTCCGCCGCTCAAGGCAATGAGAATCCGGTCACCATCCTCCAAAAGGTGATAATCCACGCATCCTTTATTGAATCGCTTTAAAATCTTCTGTTCTGCTTTCATCACATTATATTATATAAATGTAGCCGTACATGAATATTATATAAGGAAAAAGCCGCTGTCCCCTAGAGAACAGCGACTTTATCAAATACATTCCTCATCCTATGAAGGAGAGAAACGACAATTTAAACTTCGAATATATGAAAAACGCGTTTTATCGCTTGATTCCTTCTTACTTAGCGTAAGCTACACTGCGAGTCTCACGAATCACGGTGATCTTCACCTGACCAGGATAGGTCATCTCGTTCTGAATCTTGGTAGCAATCTCGTCAGAGAGCTTGATGCTCTGCTCGTCATTCATCTTGTCGGCACCCACGATGACGCGGAGCTCACGACCTGCCTGGATAGCATAGGTCTTGGTTACGCCAGGATAGCTCATGGCAATAGCCTCAAGGTCGTTCAAACGCTTGATGTATGCCTCAACAATCTCACGGCGGGCACCCGGACGGGCACCAGAGATGGCATCACATACCTGAACGATAGGAGCCAACAAGGTGTTCATCTCCATCTCGTCGTGGTGAGCACCGATGGCATTGCAGATATCTGGCTTCTCCTTATATTTCTCGGCAATCTTGGCGCCATACAATGCGTGTGGCAACTCGCTCTCCTCATCAGGCACCTTACCGATATCATGCAACAAGCCGGCACGCTTTGCCTTCTTTGGGTTCAAGCCCAACTCTGAAGCCATCACCGCACAGAGATTAGCGGTTTCACGAGCATGCTGCAGCAGGTTCTGACCATAAGAAGAACGATACTTCATCTTACCGATGATGCGAACCAACTCAGGGTGCAAGCCATGGATACCAAGGTCGATGGCTGTACGCTTACCGGTCTCGATAATCTCGTTGTCCAACTGCTTCTTCACCTTGGCTACCACCTCCTCGATGCGGGCTGGGTGGATACGTCCGTCGGCTACGAGCTGATGGAGAGCCAGGCGGCAAACCTCACGGCGCACAGGGTCGAAGGCAGAGATAACGATAGCCTCAGGAGTATCATCTACCACGATTTCGACACCGGTAGCAGCCTCAAGGGCACGGATGTTACGACCTTCACGACCGATGATGCGACCCTTCACCTCATCATTATCAATGTGGAACACACTGACAGAGTTCTCGATGGCAGTTTCAGTAGCCACACGCTGGATAGTCTGGATAACGATTTTCTTAGCCTGCTGGTTAGCATTCATCTTGGCATCATCCATAATCTCGTTGATGTAGCTTGCCGCATCCAGGCGAGCCTGATCTTTCAGGCTCTCTACAAGTCGGTTCTTTGCCTCCTCAGCGCTCAAGCCAGAGAGTTCCTCCAGCTTTGCCTGCTCCTGCTTCTGCATTTTTTCCAGATCCTGCTGCTTCACGGCAAGGAGTTTCTTCTCGTTGTCGATGCGCTGCTGGTTCTGGTCAAGTTCCATCTTGCGGCGTCCCAGGTCTTCCTGACGCTGGTTCAGTGAGATTTCACGCTGCTTGAGTTTGTTCTCACTCTGCTGAATGCGTGAGTTGCGCTGCTGCACCTCCTTCTCCAGTTCAGCTTTTTTATTGAGGAACTTCTCTTTTACTTCGAGAAGTTTTTTCTCTTTAACTACTTCTGCCTCTTTATTGGCAGCATCAATCATTTCATTATATTTTCCCTTAATGACATAACGGAAAATGAAATACCCTGCAAGCCCACCCAGTACGAGGGTGACGAGGGTCACTATTATTGTTACCATATATATATTATAATTATTAATATTCTTAACGGAGTAATCTTACTTTGCTTACTTTGCCAAGGTATCTTCTATCTCTGCAGTCAGTTTGTTCAGAATATCATTATATGGTTGGGTATCATTTTTATCTGATTCCTTCTCGTATCTCAGAGCCACGTCGATGAGCGCCATATAGAGAATCTCCTTATCGCTTTTTCTTCCCTTGAAGATTTTTGAATAGGAGTTCACGATTTCGTCGATCAACTTAGCCGATTTACGATAATACTCTTCATCCTCTCTCGGTATTCTTACCGTGAGGTCGGTATCATATACATGTAATCTGATTTGCAATTTATCTTCCATCTGATCTGCCATAGTTTCGAATTTTATTACTGATCACTCAGTAGCGTAATACACTTATTGACATCCCGAATCAGCTTGGCGATTCGTTTCTGTGTAGCCTCCATGTCGGAGTCAGAAATCGTCATCATCTTCGCCATCTTCAAGCTGTCATAATCATGCTTTGCCTGAGTCAACTTCTCCTCCAATTCCTTGATCTTGGCATCTCGCTCGTCCACCATGGCATATAGCTCTGCATTCTCATGCTTGACGTCTTCAAACTTGAGAATCATCTGCCTAACCCTTGTGGCAAACGTATTGATTGTTTTCTCACTAGCACTCATGATATTTTCTTTTTGGCTACAAATTTAAGAGAATAATTTGAATAAAACAAATATTCTGCAAGTTTTTTTATATTTTTGGGGTATTACTGGCTACTTTCCCATCTTTTGCTTCGCCTTTTCCACCTGTTCGTCGGATGGACGTGGTTCTTTCTTGGCCAACATCATCACCTGGAAAGCGAAGTCTGTAACCCACTGCTGGCTGAACTTGAGGTGGCTGTTGAGCTGTCGGAGCGTCACCACGGTCTTCAGGGCACTGGCATCAGAGAAGTCGTTCTTATTGAAGATATCGTCCACGGTCTGAGCAGTCATCTTATACAAGGTGTTCTTCATGAAGCTAGGCAGACGGAGCTTGAACTTCATGAGGTTGCCGATGAGCATCATGAGGTCCTGGCTGAAGGTTTGGAACTGCTTGAGATAAACATTCACATCCTGCAGCTTCTGGCAGTTCTTGCGGATGCTGGAATCAATCTCCTTGAACCAGCTCTCGTCGGTACCGTAGATGTCGCGCATCATCTTTCTTACGTGCGCCTTCTCTCCGATGCCCAGACGGTTGTTGACGGTTGGCACATGGAAACTCGTCTTGAAGACACGCAACTCCGGCAGCATGGCCAGGTTGGTGATACCTAATTGTGAAGCTAATGCAGCCTGGAAATATACACTGACCAGAGTCATGTAGTCTTCCATGCCGCCCACTTTCTTATCGTCGGCTTTGCTGCCGAACAGTTTTGCAAATATACCCATTCTTTTTTCTTATTTTTCTTTAAAGTTCTAAAATGTTCTGCAAAAATACAACAAAATCGCAAAATACGCAAATTCGAGGCTTGTTTTTTTGCCTAAAGCCACATTTTTTCTATATAAAATGAAGATTTTAGGTTTTTCCTTTTCCTCTTTCATATTTTTTTCGTAACTTTGCCACGTTTTAGAGTCAGACAAAGAATTCCAATATAAAAGATATAGAGAATTTTAATAAGAACTTTTAAAAAAAGAAAAAAGATATGAAGGGAATCGTATTAGCAGGAGGTTCCGGTACAAGACTGTATCCGATCACCAAAGGTATCAGCAAACAGCTGATTCCTATCTTCGACAAGCCGATGATATACTATCCGGTATCAGTATTGATGCTGGCTGGCATCAAGGACATTCTGATTATCTCAACCCCATTCGACTTGCCAGGCTTCAAGCGCCTGCTGGGCGACGGTAGCGAGTTGGGCGTGCACTTTGAGTATGCCGAGCAACCTTCACCAGACGGACTGGCACAGGCATTCATCATCGGAGAAAAGTTCATTGGCGATGACAATGTATGCCTCGTATTGGGCGACAACATCTTCTACGGCGCAGGCTTCACCGGTTTGCTTAAGGACAGTGTGAAAGCTACTGAAGAAGGCAACGCCAGTGTTTTCGGTTACTACGTGAACGACCCGGAGCGCTATGGCGTGGCAGAATTCGACAAGGACGGCAACTGCCTGAGCATCGAAGAAAAGCCTGCACAGCCTAAGAGCAACTACGCCGTGGTAGGTCTCTACTTCTACCCTAACAGCGTGGTAGAGGTGGCTAAGCATATCAAGCCAAGTGCCCGAGGCGAACTGGAGATTACTACCGTGAACCAGCATTACCTGGCAGAGAAGACCTTGAAGGTAAGAACCCTTCAGCGTGGATTTGCATGGCTTGACACCGGTACCCACGACAGTCTTTCGGAAGCCAGCACCTTCATCGAATGTATCGAGAAGCGCCAGGGACTGAAAGTGGCTTGTCTTGAAGAAATCGCATACAAGCAGGGATGGATTGGCAAGGAGCAATTGAAGGAATTGGCCAAGCCTATGCTTAAGAACGGATACGGAAAGTATCTGATGGATTTGGTGGAAGGCAAATAAGGAAAGACTATTATCATTTGTCATCAACACATATTAGAAAAAACAACATATATTATAATGGAAGAAAACAGAAACTTAGAATTGGGAAGTGTGCAGGAAGAAGAAAAGTCTGCTATCGACTTTCAGTTGATCTATTCCACACTGATTCTGAATTGGAAATGGTTTATGCTATCCATCATCGTATGCCTGGGACTGGGATACCTCTACCTGAAATGTGCGAAACCAGTGTTCCAGACCACCACTAAGGTACTCATCAAAGATGATGATCAGAACAAGCGTGGAAGCGGAATGAACAGCATGATTCAGAATGCCACCAACTTGGGTTTTATGACAAACTCAAACGGTATCGACAACGAGATTGAGATTCTGTCGGCTAACGACATGGCTCTCCAGACCGTAATCGACATGAAGCTCTACGTGAACTACTATCACAAGGGAACATTCCGTTCTTCACTGGTTTACAAGGAGCAGGAAGTCAATGTCGACATGGACATGAAGAACCTGAAGAAACTCAACTCTCCAGTGAAGCTGAACATCGAGAAGGATGGCAACAAGTATATCGTAAAGGGTAGCTACTATGTTCCTATCGATGCATTTTCAGTAGAGAAGGATCCTGTAAAGATAGAGAAGACCATCGACCGTCTCCCTGCTACCATCAATACCCGCGTGGGTAATATCTCCTTGACTGCTAACAAGAGATTCCAGATGGAGGATGGCGATGTATTGAAGGCGATTATCGTATCACCTGAAATGGCAGCCAAAAGCTATGTGAAGAATCTGAGCGTTAGCCAGACTTCAAAGACTACCACCATCGCTGAAATCGTATTCAACGACGAGAACCCACAGCGCGGTCTCGACTATCTGCATTCCCTCGTGAAGGTTTACAACCGCCAGGCTAACCTCGACAAGAACGAGATTGCCTTCCGCACAGAGCAGTTCATCAACAGCCGATTGGAGAAGATCAACTCAGAATTGGGCAGCACCGAAGGCCAGTTGGAAAGCTACAAGAAGCGCAACAAGGTAATTGAAATGAAGCTGAACGCTACAGCTGCCATTGCCAATGCCGATACTTACACCCAGAAGCTCCAGGAGGCTAACACCCAGGTGGAATTGCTCAAGGAACTTGGCAAGTACATGAACGAGCCAGGCAACAAGTATCAGCCTATCCCTTCTAACGTAGGTTTGACCGACGAGAGTTCTACAGCCCTCATCAACGAGTACAACAAGATTGCCTTGAACCGCAACCAGCTGTTGCACTCTGCAAGCGAGAGTTCTCCTACTGTTACTCCATTGACAGCCCAGTTGGATGACCTCACCAATTCCATCAAGAGAGCGATGCGCCAGGCTAAGCTCGGTATGGAGATCCAGCGCAATAGCATTGCTGCACAGGCTGGCCAGTACAACAGTCAGCTTGGCAATTCACCTGAGCAGGAAAGAGTGCTGACCCAGATTGGCCGTCAGCAGGAAGTGAAGTCAGGTCTTTACCTGATGCTCCTGCAGAAGCGTGAGGAGAACTCAATCTCTCTGGCTGCTACAGCAGACAAGGGTAAGATTATCGATGCGCCATCACTTGTAGGTCAGACAAGCCCTAAGAAACCTATCATCATGCTCATCGCACTGGTACTCGGTTTGGCTATCCCTGCAGGTATCCTCTTCCTGATTGAGTTCTTCAAGTATAAGATTGAGGGCCATGAGGATGTTATCAAGCTGACTCAGGTTCCTGTAATCGCCGATATTCCTGTGGCTAGCGACGCTGCCAAGAAGGAAGGAAAGGCAGATATCGTGGTTCACCAGAACGTGAACAACCTGATGGAGGAAATCTTCCGTGGTCTTCGTACCAACATCCAGTTTATGCTGAAAGAAGGTGAGAAGGTGATGATGTTCACCTCTTCTACTTCGGGTGAAGGAAAGACATTCGTGGCTTCAAATATCGGTATCTCCCTCGCCCTGCTGGGCAAGAAGGTAGTGATGGTAGGTCTGGATATCCGTAAGCCTCGTCTGGCTGAGCTGTTCCAGATTGACAACCACCACAATGGTATCACCAACCTGATTATTCACGACCATAACTCATGGGAAGATATCCTGAAGCAGATTCTTCCATCGGGTGTCAACAAGAACCTCGACCTCTTGATGGCGGGTCCTGTTCCTCCTAACCCAGGTGAGTTGGTAACAAGAGCTAGTCTTGACGACATCATCAACCAGTTGAAAGAACATTACGACTACGTAATCCTCGATACAGCTCCTGTGGGTCTGGTAAATGATAGTTTGCAGCTCGGTCGTCTGGCTGACCTCTGTGTATATGTTTGCCGTGCCGACTATACTCCAAAGGCAAGCTTCGGCATGATCAACGGATTGAGCACAGAGAAGAAATTGCCTAACATGTGCCTCGTGCTCAACGGCGTTGACCTCTCTAAGAAGAAGCATAGCTTCTACTACGGAGTGGGCAAATACGGAAAGTATGGCAAGTACGGCAACTATGGCAGCTATGGTTCATACGGCAAGTATGGCAAATATGGTAAGTATGGCTCTTACGGACAGTATGGTAGCTATGGCAACTATAGCAATAGCCATTATGGCAATGCCAACGATACAAGTATCAAGAAGTAAATACAGACAAATATTCAAACAAACAAGAGAGTCTTTCTATTTTTATATAGGAAGACTCTTTTAGATTAAATCAATATATAAATAAAGAAACAAGAAATGGCAACAATAGCAGTAGATTTCGATGGTACTATCGTTACCCATGAGTACCCAAAGATTGGTACAGAGCTACCATTCGCCACAGAAACCTTAAAAATGTTGATTAAAGACCACCACAAGCTGATTCTCTGGAGCGTACGCGAAGGCAAGCTTCTGGATGAGGCAGTGGAATGGTGCAGAGAGCGCGGAGTGGAGTTCTGGGCAGTAAACAAGGATTATCCGGAGGAAAGTCTGGAGAACAATAACCACTTCTCACGTAAGCTGAAAGCCGACTGGTTTATCGACGACCGCGGCATCGGCGGTTTACCAGACTGGGGAGAGATTTACCAGATTATCAGCCACCACACCAGCTATCGCAGAATACTGAAGCAGAAATATGGTGAGGTACAGGAAGCTCCTAAGAAGAAACATTGGTGGAGCCGCGGATAAAGCTGTTACCCCAAAAGATATCCTATAGCAGATACGATAAAAAATATACCAATAAAAAAAGGTGTATTGCTCAATGGCAATACACCTTTTTTATTGTGCTTAATTTGAATATTCTGATTAGAAGAACAGGTAGCGGTTGTCCACTACGTGAGCCTTCTGATAAAGTTCGTTCATGAAGTTACCAGCATACTGCATAACCTTCTGGCGGCACTTCTGCTCGTAAGCCTTCTCATCGAACTTAACAGGACGATTGGTCTTGTTAGTAACCTGGAAGAGATAAACACCAGCGTTACCCTTTACTGCGTGAGCAGCGAAAGCACCCTTCTTGGTGGCAGAAACTGCACCAGAGAGAGCAGGCTCGCTAGCACCAGTAGCAGCGATGAAAGTAGGAGCAGCGAAAGTAATCTGATTAACAGAAGAAACCTTACCACCCTTAGCCTTAGCAGCAGCAATGCTCTTCACACCAGCCACCTTAGCCATAATCTGCTCAGCCTTCTTATCCTTGATAACCTCAGCCTTTACCATTTCCTTTACCTGAGGATCGCTCAAGTCACGGAAACCGATGCGATGAATCTTATCCAAAACAACTATCAACAAGTGGTTGTTGTCACCACACTCGTACATTGGAGAAACCTCACCCTCCTTGCTATCGAAGATCCACTTCAAAGCGTCACGGGTAGAATGGATGTTAGCAACATAGTGAGTAGCTGTAGTTACATCCTTCAACTCCTGTACACGATAACCATTCTTCTCAGCATTCTTCAAGAGATCCTCAGCCTTAGGATTAGCACTTACGAAGCTAGAGAACTTGTTGTAAGCTGTGCGGTAGGTATCGTTAGAGAACTGAACCTCCTTCTTGATAACTGCAGCCACATACTTATCAACCATAGCCTTGCGGTCGCAAACCTGGAGGATGACATAACCCTGACCCAACTGAATCTGGTTCAATGCATTCACAGAAGCAGTGTTCAATGTGTTAATGAAGGTCTTGTTGTCCTTATCCATGGTCTGAGCATACTCATACTGCTTGGTTGTCATCCAAGCCTTCTCACCTGTCTGACCATACTTCTTAGCGATAGCCTCGAAGTCAGCACCAGCAGCGAGAGCACTGTGGATAGAGTCTGCCTTTGTCTTAGCCTCAGCCTGTGAAGCGGCAGCCACCTGGATTACACGATACTGGATAGAGTCTGGCAACTGCTGCTTGCTGATCAACTTCACGATGTTCAATGTATTATCAGCAGCATTCAGCTTCACTGCAGAAGTAGAGCCTACAGCCAAAGAATCGATGTCGGCAGCGATATCACGTGGGAAAGCATCCTTGCTAACTGGGATACCCAAGTAAGCTACAGAAGAAGCTGACTTGCGAACGAGCTCCGCAGGATCTGCAGCCTCAGCAAGCTGAGTCTTGTAACCGGCGAACTCCTTGTTGATGGCAGCACGGTCTGCCTGAGAAGCCTTCACCTCGATATCAACATACTTGATGTCGCGACTCTCAACAGGCTGCTTGAAGCGAGCCTTGAGTTCATCATACTTAGCCTTCAAGTCACTCTCCTCAACCTTCACCTTGTCGTCCTGGATATCAGAGTAAGGGAAAGCAGCCAACTGAATCTGGCTCTCCTCGTTCTCCTCCTTAAATGCCATCTTAGCCTCAACTGGGTTAGAGATGAAGCAGTGAGCCAAGAGAGACTGATACTTCTGAGCCAATGTCTGCTGGCGAAGAGTCTTCTCGATGAATGACCAGTAGTTGAAAATCTTGTTATACTGATCCAACATCTGAGGGTTAGCAGATGGGTTAGCCTTCTGGGCCTTGTAGTCTGCCAGGAACTTCTGCAATGCAGAAGCATCGAAGCGGCCAGTCTGCTGGTTTACGAAAGGAGTCTGCTGAAGCATTGGGTTAGTACCAGTCTTCAAGATATCCTGAAGTTCTGCGTCGGTAACTGTAAGCCCCAACTTGCCAGCTTCCTCAGCGATGATGGCGTTCTGCACGTATGTATTCCATACCATGTCTTTCACCTGATTCATCTGCTCCTCAGGAAGATTCTCCTGACCTTGTTGCATTTTAATAACCTCTGTGTACTCATCAACGAGCTTCTGGAAATCCTGCACGCTGATTTTCTCGCCATAAACCTCACCGATCTGCTGGCGCTCATTGTTCTTTGCAGAATCGCAAGAGCGGAAAGCTTCCTCGGCAATGAAGGCGAAAAGGCCGAAACTGATGATACAAACCAGTATCACGCCTCTTTTTCTAATTGTTCCTAATGCTGCCATTACGTTTTAATTATTATTATTATTTTATTTTTTCCATGTTTAAATATAGCTACTTTTGCAGCGAGTAGCCAATTGACTGCAAAAATACAAAAATAATACGAGAAAAGGGAATTTTTCCGTATCTTTTTTGGCTATAAGCCTAAAAAAGTCGAAAAATTCCCTTTTCTCATCCAACTATTTGATGATGTGGAGTTTCACAAGCTCTATCTTTCGAGATGTTGACTTGATTATCTTGAACTCAAAGTTGTTAATTTTAATCACTTCGTTAAGCTTTGGGAAACTCTGATATTCATGCAGAATCAAGCCACCCAAAGTCATATACTCATCGCTTTCAGGAAGATCCAGATCAAACATATCGTTTATCTTATCTATCTCTAATCGGGCCGACAAGAGGTAATCACCATCATCGGTCTTCTTTGCCACATACTTAGCCGAATCGTGCTCGTCCTCGATGTCACCAAAGATCTCTTCCACAATATCTTCGAGACTTACCAAACCGCTGGTTCCGCCAAACTCATCCACCACGACACCGAGCGACTTCTTCTGCTGCAGGAAGGTCTGCATCAGTTTCTGTGCCTGCATGGTTTCCGGTACGAAAGGCATGGTGCGGACATGATCCTGCCATCTCTTCGGATTATGGAAAAGTTCAGAACTGTGGATGTATCCCACAATGTGGTCGATATCCTCTTCATAAACGATAATCTTGGAATTACCGCTCTCGATGAATTTCTGGCGCAATTCCTCCAAGGATGTCTCCATCTCCACTGCCTGTATCTCGGTTCTAGGAACCATACAGTCGCGAACTTTGGTATCAGAAAAATCCAAGGCATTCTGGAAAATCTTCACCTCATCGTTAATCTCGTCATCATTGGTGGCATTATCGATGCTCGACTGCACCAGATAATCCAAATCCACCTTCGAGAATCCTTCATCTCCCTCTTCGCTCTCCATCTTCATACCTAGCAAACGGAGCAGACACTTGCTCAGAAAAGTACTGAACTTGCTGATAGGCCACAAGATGACATAGCACAGATACGCTATCGGGCTAAAGATGGTCAACAGTCGGTTAGGGTTCGCCTTGAACAGCGTCTTAGGCAAGAACTCGCCGGTGAACAACACGATGAGCGTAGACAGGATGGTATCGGCAGTTACCCTACCCCCATCATCCAACCCCGCAAAAAGGGTATTATCAAACAAACGGGCAAAGAGGATACCATATACTACGAGGGCGATGTTGTTGCCCACCAGCATGGTACTCACGAATCCGTTCGGATGATTATAAAACCGCGACAAGAGTCGCTGGCAAAGTCCGTTCTTCTCCTTATCCATCTCCGCCAACATACGGTTGGAGGAAACGAAGGCTATCTCCATTCCGCTGAAGAATGCAGAAAACACCATCGTGATGAGGATGCCGACAATCAGACTTATATCAACTTCTTCCATGATAATTAATCAATTAGAAATCAGAATATTATCTATAAACAAACAGACGACCACCCCTATCAGTGCATGATAGGGATAGTCGTATTAGCTCTTTGAGGAGTAGCCTGCTGACGGATTGGCGCAGCCGTAGAATCGGAAGAAGATGCAGAAGATGCACCACCCTCGCTACTGCCACCACCAAAGTCTTCCTTCACGAAACTACCCTTGGTATTACTTACAAAATAACGGGTCATCTTCTCGTCACTCCAGAAATGTGAACCCTGAAGGGTACGCTCTGGTGTAACAAGTTTACTGAACACGTTGCTGGAAAGTTCGTGCTTGTTCTCATCCCAAGTAAGCTGTTCGCTGGTGAAGCGAAGGCCATCCTTGGTCAGAATGCGCACGCGTCCATACAACTTCCAGACCCGCTGCTGGTCAAAGTAATAGGCTGTATCACACTGGATATAGCTATTGATATGGAACTTCTCGTCAAACTGTTCGAGCAACATACCCTTATCGAAAATCCATCTGGACGGATTGCGGTTGGTATTCACCTCCCAGCGTTCCGTCACGATGCGATATTTAATGACTCCCGAATCGCTGATGAGCGTGTTCACACCATAGGAAGTCATCATAGCCACCGAGTCCTTGGCATAAATAGCAGGCGCAGTATGCTCTACCGGATCCTGGCAAGCCGCCAAGACCAAGGACAGAAATGCGCCTATTACTATGAAATTCTTAATCTTATACATTATTATATATATAGGAGACTGCAGAATCCTCTCTATCTGGAGAGAAAGATTACTGCATCTTCCACTTCTTAAACCAATCCTCGTTGAATGTGAAACCAATGTTGATGCGGAAAGAATTCTCCTTGATGAGATCCTTGGCAGAACTCTTCACCCACTGACCACTGATATTGAGCTGCGAACGGTTGTTGTAGCCATTCATGATAGGAATACCGAAACCGGCACTCACAGAAATCTCCTTCGGTCCATCCACACCATTCACCTTATAATAAGGAGTAGCATAGCTTACACCGGCACGATAATGAACTCGCTTCAGGAAAGAAGCGCGGCCATTCTCGGCATAGCAATACTGGAAACCGAGGTTGAACTTGCTGCGGTCCATATAAATGCCATCGCGCAAAGCCCATGACTCACTGCTATTGGCACTATAGGTAGGATACCCCAGGCTCCCCCACTTCTGCAGGGTATAGTCGAAGCCCACCTTCCACTGGTGATTGTGGTTCCACATCAAACCGGCACCAATCATGGTTGGCAACTCATACGCATTGTTGATGCTGAATGCCAAGGTATCAGAAGTACTGGTCTGCGCATTGGAAGAGATGATGTTCATGTCGGCATCGGCATGCAGATTATGACCAGGCGTATAAGTCAAACCCAGAGTCAGCTCATCCTTCTTAGAAATTTTCTGGGTATACTGAATACCCAAATCCAGCTTATAGTTATGAACACTGGTACCATAAGTGCGATAGAGCGACTTATAATAGCTGTTGCTATAAGCGTTCTGCACCGTCTTGTTGATGCTACCCCAGAGATAGCTGATGTTGGCACCCACAGCCAAGCCCTTGACAGGCGACCAGCCCGCACCCAGATAAACCTGATGCAAGCCACCCTCACCGCTATAGGTATTGCTATAGGTTACATCCTTATCTTCCTTGTTCACATAACCACTGGTAGAATAATCATAGCCCACATTGGTAAAAGGGATGATACCGAAACTCATGCCCACATGACGCAGCAAGCGGAATCCACCTACCACATACTCAAGATTAGAGTTATTGGCATTCTTCTTCACACCATTCTCGTTGAAGTTGGTAACCTGACCCGAAATGCCTGCATCCAGGATGAACGTCATGGAGTCGATGGCAGAGTAGGAAGCAGGGTTGAGGTAGTTCACCTGGTTGTGCTCATGAAAACCAAGACCCACACCATTCATACCACGATTGAAGCCCGAAGTCTGGTCAGACAATACGCCTAAACCATACTGGCTGTATGGAGAATTAGTACCACTTTGGGCATTAACCATAAGAGTTGAACCCAACATAAGGGCTGCTAAGATAATCTTTCTCATTTATATATAAATCAGTAAAAAATACATTCAGAGTGCAAAAGTATTAAAAAAAATCTAGAAAAAAGAAGGATAATTGAAAATAATAAGTTATTTTTGCATCGTGAAACGTTTTAAGCATATATTTCGGGTCATTTTAGCAGTTATTTTAACCAATTTAACTACTATTGTGACAGCACAGGATTTTTCAGGCTACAATGCTCCTGATATTTCTGTGCAGAACAGTCGTGTCAATGAGGAAGCCACCGCATGGCTCGACTCTGTGGATATTTCGCTCCTTACTTGCGGACCAGGTGAGGAGGTGTGGTCGTACTATGGGCATTCGGCTCTGCGCATCCAGGACAAGGCGCATGGCAGCGACGTGGCCGTGAACTGGGGCATGTTCAGCTTCAGGCAAGGCTATTTCATCCTCCGCTTCGTCTTCGGACTCACCGATTACCAGATTGGCATCTATCCGATGACCGATTTCATGGCAGAATACAGTGCCGAGGGAAGATGGGTGCGCCAGCAGCGTCTCCATTTGTCGAGAGAGGAGAAACTGAAGGTGCTACATGCCATCGAAGAGAATGCACAGCCGGAAAACCGTACCTACCGCTACAATTTCTTCTTCGACAACTGTACCACCCGTGCCCGCGAAATGGTGATTACCAACATCGGTTACTGCAACACCAACTTCAAGGACACCGATGCACAGTCAACTTACCGCGAGGAAATCCATAAGCTCAACGGCAACCACCGCTGGGCAAGATTCGGCAACGACCTGCTGCTGGGCTACCTGTCAGACAGAGACCTCACCCAGCGCGAATGGGAGTTCCTGCCAGATAATCTGAGCAAAGACTTCGCCACCGAAGGAAGAAAAGACTTCATCAACGACACGGCGGGCAATGCAGAGGTGAACCACCTCATCAGAAAAGACGGATACCTCATGCTGGTGGATTCCACCTGCTATCTGATACCTCCTACCCAGAAAGTGGCAGAAGCAGAAGTCATCACCCCTACCCTGGTATTCATCACGCTGGCGGTCATCATCATCGCACTCAGCGTTTTCGAATGGAAAAGGAAGAAGAACTTCTGGGTGCTGGATGCCTTCCTGCTCATTCTTACCGGATTGCCGGGACTCATCCTCTTTGCCATGCTGTTCTCTCAGCACCCTACCGTGCAGGTGAACTTCCAGATGCTGATATTGAACCCATTCAACCTCATCTTCGTATGGAAGACCATCCAGAAGATGCGCCAGGGCAAGCTCTATTGGTATTATGAAGTATGGGGAATCTGCCTTGTCGTGTCACTTTTCATGCAGATATGGCAGACCTACGCAGAGGGCATGGTAACTTTGGCACTCTCTTTGCTCGTAAGATACGCATTCAAGTCAACCATGTTGGACTTAAGTGCCAATAACTTGAAGATACAGCATCGTATCATCACGAAATTCAGAAAGAAGAAAAAGAATCAAGAATAAGATTAATAAATAAAGAATAAGATAATGTTAGTAAACAGATATATCACAGCCCTTTTGGTTGTCCTGGCGGCAACCGGCATGGAGGCGCAGACTTATCAGCAGGCGCTGAAGTTTGCGCTTACGGATATATCCTACGATGAATTCATCCAGCAACCGGAGGCGAAGGCATTGGAGGAGGACATCCTCTATGTCTTGAAGGTAATCAAGCAAGCCGCCGAGGATGAAAGCATCGCAGAGCGCCACCATTATCTCCAGTCGGCTACCCTTCCAGCCTTCCAGACTGACATTCTGACAGAATCACATTCACATATTTGTTTTTATCCCGTGGTGGCGCATAAGTACAAGGCACCATACGGGAGCATTGTTATTCGAGGTCCTAATTGCCGACAAATGCGCCTTTTGTAAGCATTTCCCCAAAGAAATGCGGCAGGAAAAGGCATTTATTGGCAAAACATTGCAGATTTACAGATATTTTTTGTATTTTTGCAAAATATTTAAGATTAGACAACATTACATCGAATAATAATAAAAAATAAATATAACAATGAACTTCAACAAAATTCTTCAGTCATTGTTTGGCAACAAGTCAACTCGCGATATGAAGTTGATCCAGCCAATCGTAGAGAAAGTCAAGGCAGAATATCCTAAGATGAATGCCTTGAGCAATGACGAACTCCGTGCAAAAACAAAGGAAATCCAGAAGTACGTACAAGAGTACGCTAAAGAGGAAAAGGCTAAGATTGCCGAACTCAAGGCTAAGATCGAGGACACTCCTATCGATGAGCGTGAAGGTATCTTCAACCAGATTGACAAGTTGGAGCAGGAAGCTCTCGACAAGTATGAAATCGCCCTCAACGAGGTGTTGCCTCAGGTGTTCGCTATCGTTAAGGATACTGCCCGCCGTTTCGCTGAGAACGAGGAGACTGTAGTTACTGCTACAGACTTCGACCGCGAGTTGGCTTCTGATCCAAAGAACGATTTCGTTACCATCGATGGCGACAAGGCTATCTATCACAACCACTGGACAGCCGGCGGTAACGATATGAAGTGGGAAATGATCCACTACGACGTCCAGCTCTTCGGTGGTGTCGTTCTGCATCAGGGTAAGATTGCCGAGATGGCTACCGGTGAGGGTAAGACCCTCGTTGGTACAACTCCTATCTTCCTGAACGCACTGACAGGCAATGGAGTTCACGTCGTAACCGTGAACGACTATCTGGCTAAGCGTGACTCTGAGTGGATGGGTCCTCTCTATATGTTCCATGGCCTCTCAGTAGATTGCATCGACAAGCATCGTCCTAACTCTGATGCACGTCGCAAGGCATACATGGCAGACATCACCTTCGGTACCAACAACGAGTTCGGTTTCGACTACTTGCGTGATAACATGGCTACCAACCCTAGCGATTTGGTACAGCGCCAGCACAACTACGCCATCGTCGATGAGGTTGACTCCGTGTTGATTGATGATGCCCGTACACCATTGATTATCTCTGGTCCTATTCCAAAGGGCGACGACCAGATGTTCGAGCAGTACCAGCCATTGGTAGAGAAGCTCTACGAGGTACAGCGCAAGCAGGCTACCGAGTTGCTCGCCGAGGCTAAGCAGAAGATTACTGAGGGAACAAAGAACAAGAACCAGCAGATGCTTGAGGAAGGTTTCCTCTCTCTCTACCGTTCATACAAGGCGCTGCCTAAGAACAAGCCATTGATCAAGTACCTCTCTGAGGAGGGTATCAAGGCTGGTCTGTTGAAGACCGAGGAGTTCTACATGGCTAACAACAACCGTGAGATGCCTAAGGCAGTGGAGCCTCTTTACTTCGTAGTAGATGAGAAGTTGAACTCAGCCGACCTGACCGATAAGGGTACAGAGTGGTTGGCTAAGCAGGTGAACGATAAGAAACTCTTCGTGTTGCCTGATATCACAACAGAAATGAGTGCCCTGGAGGCTCGCACCGATATCACAGACCAGGAGCGTCTGGATATGAAGGACGAGATGATGGCTTACTATGGCGTACAGAGCGAGCGTGTTCACACCCTGCAGCAGCTCTTGAAAGCTTACACCATGTTTAATAAGGACGATGAGTATGTTGTCATGGATGGTCAGGTTAAGATCGTGGATGAGCAGACTGGTCGTATCATGGAAGGTCGCCGTTGGAGCGATGGCTTGCACCAGGCTGTTGAGGCTAAGGAGCATGTAAAGGTGGAGGCTGCTACCCAGACCTTTGCTACCATCACACTTCAGAACTACTTCCGTATGTACCACAAGCTCGCCGGTATGACCGGTACGGCTAGCACAGAGGCAGGTGAGTTCTGGGACATCTACAAACTGGATGTAGTGGAGATTCCTACCAACCGTCCTATCCTGCGTAAGGACTTGGATGACCGTGTATACAAGACAGCCCGCGAGAAGTATCGTGCCGTTATCGACGAAATCGAGGAGACACGTAATGCAGGCCGCCCAGTATTGGTAGGTACCACATCTGTGGAAATCTCTGAGTTGTTGAGCAAGATGTTGAAGATGCGCAACATTCCTCATAATGTATTGAACGCTAAGCTGCACCAGCAGGAGGCTCAGATTGTAGCCGAGGCAGGTCGCTCAGTAAACGGTAAGGGTGCCGTAACCATCGCTACCAACATGGCAGGTCGTGGTACCGATATCAAGCTGACTCCTGAGGTAAAGGCTGCAGGTGGTCTTGCCATCATCGGTACAGAACGTCATGAGAGCCGCCGTGTAGACCGTCAGCTCCGTGGTCGTGCCGGTCGTCAGGGTGACCCAGGTTCTTCTGTATTCTATGTATCATTGGAAGATAAGCTGATGCGTCTGTTCGCTTCTGAGCGTATCGCCAAGGTAATGGACCGTCTCGGTTTCGAGGATGGCGAGCGTATCGAGAGCCCAATGATCAGCAAGAGCATCGAGCGTGCTCAGCGCAAGGTTGAGGAAAACAACTTCGGTATCCGTAAACACCTCTTGGAGTATGATGACGTGATGAACCGTCAGCGTACCGTTATCTACGAGAAGCGTCGCCACGCCCTGATGGGTGAGCGTATCGGCATGGATATCGCCAACATCATCTGGGACCGCGTATTGAATATCGTCAACAACAACGACTTCACAGGTGCCAAGGAAGAGTTCCTGAAGGTGCTCGCCATGGAGATTCCATTCAACGAGGATGAGTACGAGAACGGCAGACGTGAGGATTTGGCTGAGCGTGCCTTCCAGGAGGCGATGGCTGCCTTCAAGCGCAAGACCGACCGCATCCAGGCTACAGCCATGCCTATCATCAAGCAGGTATATGAGAACCAGGGTGCTATGTACGAGCGCATCATGGTGCCTATCACCGATGGCAAGCGCATGTACAACATTGCATGCAACCTGAAGGAGGCTTACGATAGCGAGGCTAAGAGCGTAGTAAAGGAATTCGAGAAGAACGTTGTTCTCCAGATGATCGATGACGACTGGAAGGAGAACCTCCGCAAGCTCGACGAACTTCGTCACTCTGTACAGAACGCCAGCTACGAGCAGAAGGATCCATTGTTGATCTTCAAGCTGGAGAGTGCCAAGATCTGGGACGGTATGATCAACGATATGTACGACCGTATCGCCAGCATCCTGATGCGTGGCCAGATTCCAGTAATGGAGCAGGAGCAGCCGGTACAGGAGGCAGCACCAGAGCAGCACACCCAGCAGAACTACGTAGAGAGCAAGGTTGACCTTGATGCCGAGCGTGCAGCTCAGGAGGCAGCAGCCAACCAGGATACCCGCGAGAACGCCGAGGTAAACCGCACTCCATACCGCGCCGAGCGCATGCCTCGTCCTAACGATCCATGTCCATGCGGCAGCGGCAAGAAGTTCAAGAACTGCCACGGCAGAAACTTGCAGGCATAAAAGATGACTCACAATAAATAATGATAAGAATACCTAGATTTGATGATACTCTCATCATTTCTAGGTATTTTTGTTTTAAAACTACATTATTGCTACCAAGTTGCAAAAAATTATTAGTATTTTTGCAGTCGAAAAGAAAAAAGAGCTGACCATGAGGTCATGCCCCAAAGAAAAGAACAAGATTAAAACAAGGAAAGATATATGAAATTATCAGAACTTAAAACAGGTGAAAGCGCCGTTATCGTCAAGGTATCAGGACACGGTGGCTTCAGAAAGAGAGTCATCGAGATGGGATTCATCAAGGGCAAGAAGGTAGATGTACTCCTTAACGCCCCACTCCAGGACCCAGTGAAATACAAGATTATGGGTTACGAGGTGTCTCTCCGCCACAGCGAAGCCGACCATATCGAGGTGGTTTCCATTGATGAAGCCAAGAACGATGCAAAGCTCAGCAAGGCGGAAGAAGAAGACCGCCAGCAGGTAATTGACTCAAAAGTAGTAGATTCCAACGATAGCGACGAGCAGGCGCTCGGCGACAAGATGCTCGTGGCTGAAAGAAAAGACAATGCCAGCAACGAAGCCCTGGCTGAACAGGAAGCAGAAAGACTCCACCGCGTCATCAACGTGGCACTGGTGGGAAATCCAAACTGCGGTAAGACTTCCCTCTTCAACTTTGCTTCGGGTGCTCACGAACGCGTAGGCAACTATAGCGGTGTAACCGTGGATGCGAAAGTAGGTGAAGCCGATTTCAACGGCTACCACTTCAATCTGGTAGATTTGCCGGGTACCTATTCCCTCTCGGCTTATTCGCCAGAAGAACTCTATGTGCGCAAGCAGCTCATCGAGCATACGCCGGATATCGTCATCAACGTCATCGACACCAGCAACCTGGAGCGCAATCTCTATCTCACCACACAGTTGATAGATATGCACATCCGCATGGTCTGCGCCCTCAATATGTTTGATGAAACCGAGAAGCGTGGCGATAACATCGACTACGACAAGCTGGGCGAACTCTTCGGTATCTCGATGATTCCTACCGTCTTCACCAATGGCCGAGGCGTAGACAAGCTCTTCGAGACCATCATCGAACTCTACGAAGGCAAGGAAGATTCCAGCGCTCACTATCGCCATATCCACATCAACCACGGACATGAGATAGAACATGGTATCGAGCATATCCAGAAATATCTGAAGGCAGATGATTCCATCCGCCAGCGCTACTCTACCCGATACCTCTCTATCAAGTTGTTGGAGAATGATAAGCACGCCGAGGAATACGTAAGTCATCTGAAATCGGCCAAGGAAATTTTCGCAGCCCGTGACGAGGCAGCCAAGCGTGTGAAGGAAGAGACCCAGGAGGATAGCGAAACCGCCATCATGGATGCCAAATACGGTTTCATTCATGGCGCATTGCAGGAAGCAGGCTATGAACCGGGCAAGGCAAAGGATACCTATCAGGTAACCCACCTCATCGACAGCATCCTGACCAATAAATATGTAGGCTTCCCTATCTTCGTCCTCCTGCTGTTCATCATGTTCTCTGCCACCTTCGTGCTGGGCGAGATTCCTAAGGGATGGATTGAGGACGGCGTGGCATGGCTGGGCGAGTTCATCAGCAATACAATGCCTGATGGACCAGTGAAGGATATGCTGGTAGATGGTGTGATTGGTGGTGTAGGTGCGGTCATCGTATTCCTGCCACAGATTCTGATTCTGTATTTCTTCATTTCTTATATGGAGGATTCGGGATATATGGCTCGTGCAGCCTTCATCATGGATAAGCTGATGCACAAGATGGGCCTGCATGGCAAGTCATTCATCCCACTGATTATGGGATTCGGATGTAACGTACCAGCCGTGATGGCAACAAGAACCATCGAGAGTCACCGTTCGCGTCTGATTACGATGCTGATTCTGCCATTGATGAGCTGTTCGGCTCGTCTGCCAATCTACATCATGGTCATCGGAACATTCTTTGCCATCCAATACCGTTCGCTCATCATGGTATCGCTCTATCTCATCGGCATCTTCCTTGCCGTGATATTGAGCCGCATCTTTGCCAGTTTCGTGGTGAAGGGCGAAGATACTCCATTCGTCATGGAGCTGCCTCCTTACCGCTTCCCTACCTGGAAGGCGATAGGCCGCCATACCTGGGAAAAGGGTAAGCAGTATCTGAAGAAGATGGGTGGCATCATCCTTGTGGCAAGTATCATCGTCTGGGCATTGGGCTACTTCCCTCACAATGAGGAACTTGACAACCAGGCTCAGCAGGAGCAGAGCTATATCGGCAGAATCGGTAAGACCATCGAGCCTATCTTTACCCCACAGGGTTTCGACTGGAAACTGGATGTTGGCTTGGTATCCGGTGTAGGTGCCAAGGAGATTGTAGCCTCAACGATGGGTGTACTCTACAGCAACAACGACAGTTTCTCTGACGATCAGGATTACAACGATGAAGACGGAAAATATGAGGTTTTGAAGAAGCAGATGACTTCTGATTTGAAGAAGACCTACGGTTACAGCAATGCCGAGGCGGCATCCAAGGCAACGCTCACCGCCTATTGCTTCCTCCTCTTCGTATTGCTCTACTTCCCTTGCATCGCCACGATAGCAGCCATCAAGGGCGAGACGGGCAGTTGGAAATGGGCAGGCTTTGCCGCCGGCTACACCACGCTCCTGGCATGGGTAGTATCAGCCCTGGTCTTCCAGATAGGAAGCTTGTTCATCTAACATCAGGAATAAACATCAGGAACATATATCAAATAAAAAAAGAATATCCTGCATGCCTTTTCTTGGCATACAGGATATTCTTTTTTTATTTGAGTTTCGACTCACATGCCAGGTATCTATCGGTTGGATGGCAGACTGATAATCCTTCGGAAACTCACGGAGATTCATCACCTGTGCCTTGTTCAACAGTTCCCACCAGTTCAGATTTGCCCAATCATCCGTAGGGAAATTTCTGAAGAGCGGATGAGTCTTGTCGATAGTAGCACCCGTGGTATGAGGCGCCCGCATCTTAAACCAGCTGGTGTTCCAGAACACCGGCAGATAAGTTTGCTTCACATCTTCTCCCATCTTCACCTTACCGGCAGCCAGAACCAACACCTTTCCGCCCTTTTGCAATACCTTCTGCGCCTTGGCATCCAGACTATCAGCTACATAGATATCCTTGAGTTCCATTTTTCCCATCAAAACACTTTATACCAATAACCTTCTTGCATTTTAAAGTATTCTATTTTTACCAGCATTTTCCTCATAAAGAACGATTTCTAGCATAAAAAGAATGATTTTAAACCACCTGATCAAAAAGAAATAAGTATATTTGCACACGAAATCGTAACAAAAATAACAATAGACTAACAATGGAAAAAAGAAAAATCATTTTAACGCTATTATTAGCGAGTATTACATGGCTTTGTTCTCCAACAGCTACTGCAGCACAAAATGCAAGAAAGTTCTTATTGGACGCAACTTGGCGATTCTCGTTAGGAGATAACCCTAAAGCCAGTAATATTTCGTTTGATGACTCTAAGTGGAGAACGCTGACTCTGCCACACGACTGGAGCATAGAGCAACAAATAGACAAAGATGCTCCTGCAGGCAACGATGGCGGCTATTATCCTACAGGCATCGGATGGTATCGCAAAGAATATGTTGTGCCAGCATCAATGAAAGGGGAAAAAATCTTTCTCTATTTCGAGGGCATCTACATGAACTCATCCATATATATCAATGGTAAGTTAGTAGGTGGTCATCCTTATGGGTACACCTCATTCTTCTGCGATGCGACACAAGCCATCATTCCCGGCAAAAAAAATATAATCGCTGTAAGAGTAGATAATTCACAGCAAAAGAACTGCAGATGGTATTCTGGCTCAGGAATCTACCGACATGTATGGCTCATCCATACCCCTAAACTGTATATCGGCAATTGGGGCGTGCAGATTCATACACCTCAGATTTCTGATACAGAAGCTACTGTAGAAATAAACACCCTGGTTAAGAACGAAACCAACCATAACAAAAAGATTAAAGTAGTAACCCAACTGTCTGGGACTTCTCAAGCCAACACAATAGTTACCATTGCAGCCAATAGCGAGCAGCGGGTAAAACAGCTGTTGCATGTAAAATCTCCAAAATTGTGGAACCTGACTTCTCCACATCTTTACGAAGCCCAAATCTCCATCTGCGAGAACAACAAGGTAATAGATAACTATAGTCAGAAGTTTGGTATCCGCAGTATCAGATATTCCAACAAGGGATTCTTACTCAATGGTAAAAAACTCAACATTACGGGTGGCTGCCTGCACCACGACAATGGTATCCTTGGAGCAGCAGCCTTTGACCGTGCCGAAGCAAGAAAAGCAAGACTGATGAAAGAAGCTGGCTTCAATGCAGTCCGTACCTCTCACAACCTTCCTTCTGAAGCGTTTCTCAATGCTTGCGACAGCCTAGGACTTCTGGTTATAGATGAAGCTTTCGATGGTTGGCGCGATGCTAAGAATAAGCATGATTACTCAACACTGTTCGACAAATACTGGCAAGAAGATGTTGAAGGCATGGTACTGCGCGACATCAACCACCCTTCTATCATTGCCTGGAGTATAGGAAACGAGGTAATAGAACGCAAGAAACTGGAAGTTATTACCACTGCGCGCAAACTAGCCAACAAAATAAGAGAATACGACAATCGGCCAATCACATCGGCCCTTGCCTCTTGGGACAAAGACTGGGAAATCTATGACCCTTTGGCTGCCGAGCACGACATCGTAGGCTATAACTATATGATACACAAGCACGAGGAGGATCACAAACGAGTTCCCAACAGAGTGATGTGGCAAACAGAATCCTATCCTAAGGATGCATTCAAAAACTGGACTTTGGTGAACGACCTGGATTACATCATCGGTGACTTCGTATGGACATCCATAGACTACATCGGAGAATCAGGTATCGGCAGATGGTGGTATGATGGTGATGTACCAGGCGAGCATTACCATCGCCCTCTCTTCCCTTGGCATGCAGCCTATTGCGGTGACATCGACCTTACTGGATGGAGAAAGCCAATCTCACATTATCGCAGCATGCTCTATAACGATACCGAGAAACTTTACCTAGCCGTGAAGGAACCAAATGGCTACAAAGGTAAGATCAATACTGGTCACTGGGCAGTATGGCCTACCTGGGAAAGTTGGAACTGGCCAGGATGGGAAGGCAAAAATATTGAGGTAGAAGTATATAGCAGATATCCTATCATTCGCCTATATTTAGATGACCATTTAATCGGAGAAAAGGCTGTAAATAGGAATACAGAGATGAAGGCTGTATTTACCATTCCTTATCAAGAGGGAACCCTAAAGGCTGAAGGAATTGAAAATGGAACCATCAAGGAATCCAAAACTCTCTCATCAGCCTCAGCACCTGCAGCCATCCGCCTTACAGCAGAAAATAAGGATATGATTGCCAATGGCGAAGATTTAGCTTTCGTACAAGTGGAAGTCATTGATAAGAAAGGAAATCTCTGTCCGAACGCAGAAATCAAACTGTCTGCAGCAGTTACCGGACAAGGCACTCTAGCAGCTATGGGTAATGCCGATATCAAAGATACAGACAGCTATGTAAACAATACTCATAAGACCTGGAAAGGTAGAGCCTTGGTAATAGTGCGCAGTAGTCACAAGAAAGGCAAGGCTGCATTAAGCATTAAGGCTGATGGCATCAAGGGAGCCACAGTTTCTTTAAGGATGAAATAAAGAAAAGAATAAAAAATAAAATGAAAATAAAAAAGTAAACAATAAAAATGAAAGCAAAAATGAAAACAAAAATTTTTACGTCAATTGCCCTCGTGCTCTGTTCGAGCACTTGGGCACAGAAAGTTACAACCTTCACCACCACAAAAACCTCTTCATGGGTAAAAGCAAAGACTGTTCTTTCGGCAAAAGCCGAAAATAAAATTGTGGCAGAAGTAAATGCACTAAGTCGCGGTACTAAGTTTGTTGCATTCGGAACCACCTTTAACGAACTCGATTGGGATGCATTCAATCTGCTGTCCCGTAAAGAGCAAGACGAAGTGCTGTTCAATATCTTTGATCCTCAGGGCGATTTGAAGTTTACCCACGGAAGAGTTTCCATGAATGCCAACGACTATGCGCGTGAATGGTACAGTTGCTCTGAGGTAAATGGTGATTTCGCGCTCAAGTATTTCAACATCGAGCACGACAAACGTAACATTATCCCCTTGGCACGTGCCGCACAAAAATACCAGCCCAACCTGCAATTATTCATGAGTCCATGGAGCCCTCCTACATGGATGAAAATCAATAACGATTACCCTGTATCTCCTAACAAGACCAACAAGATGGATCCTCGCCAGAGCTACCTCTTATATATGGACGACGGCAAACAGGTGGATGCTGATGAGATGAAACTTTTGGGCGACCGTAATGGCGTATTTCCTCGCCGTCTCGCCACCCAAGACTTCTTTATCCAAGATTCACGTTATCTGCAATGCTACGCCAACATGTTCTGCCGCTTCATCGAACTCTACAAGGAAGAAGGACTCCCTATCACCAAGGTGATGTATCAGAACGAGGCTTACTCATACACTCCATACCCCGGTTGTGCATGGACAGCAGAAGGAACCTTGCGCTTCAATAATGAATATCTGGCTCCAACCCTTGCCAAGAAGCATCCAGAGGTTGAGTTGTGGATAGGTACTTTCAACACCAACCGCCTGGATTACGTAGAAAAGATTCTTGATAACAAGACTTTACAAGCCAACGTGAAGGGAATAGGAACGCAATGGGAATGCCGCAATAACCTGCCACAGATGCGCCAACGCTATCCTAACCTTCGATTTATGGTAAGCGAAAGCGAATGTGGAAACGGCAGCATGGACTGGAAAGCTGGCGAGCACACATTCTTCCTTCTTTCCGATAACCTGGGAAATGGTTGCGATGAATATTACAACTGGAACTTCATCCTGAAAGATAACGGTATCTCTCCATGGGGATGGACACAGAACGCTCTTATACAAGTAGATAGTAAAACCAGAAAGATGCGCTATACTGCAGAATACTATGCCTATAAGCACTTCAGCCATTTTGTAAAAGAAGGCACCGAAATGCTGGCATACGCCGGTCGTGACTATAGTAAAACTCCCGTTGTGGTATTCAAGACCAAAACAGGCCAATACATCGTTACCGCAGGTAATTTCACAGATAAGCCTGCCAAGCTAACAGTAAAGATAGGCAAGAAATATCTGAATATACAGAGTTTACCCCATTCATTCCTAACGAATGTGATAGAATAAATAAATAGTTTAGGGGTTGTGGGAAAAATCCTACAACCCCTAAACTATTTGTTACTGATAAATCACCCTACGGAGAGCAGCAATCAATCCACTCATTACCTTCTCTTACTTTTTCTAGATTTACAGCCATATACATAAAATTGACTTGTCTGCACAAAAGAATCATCCGATCCATATAGATTCTTTCTTTTATCCGACCAATTGGCTTTTTCGCCAGTAGCCATCACCTCCAAGGTATATTTTCCATAAGGCATTTGGGGCGTAATAACCCGAATACCTTCCTGCGGTACTTTACTGTAAAAATCTATCAAACTGGAATATACAGTATCTCCATGCGTATTCAATACAGAAACCAAACCATAGCCACCATGATTATCTGTCTTGCCAACTACAGCCACATGCGTACCCTTGAAATTCGTTTTCACAGACTTACCAGCTTCATTAGAATACAGAAGAAGTGGTTTCCTATGCCTTGCATATTTCAGAACGTCATGAGATTTCACTTTTTCAGCATCCCATGATTGCCAATAAAAAGGTATAGAGAGTTTCTCTGCATTTACCTGCATGGGCAACCACACATAAGTCGCAGCTGAAGCCTGATGAGGATAAGACCATCTGTCGCCCATATACATCGGGGTACCATCAGGAAGCATCAACACAAATGTACTTTGTGAGTTCCAGGTCAGCGTACCTTCCGGACAGAACAAGCCCTGTTTTTTCCAAGGGCCTGCGATATCGGTAGCAGTGAAATAATAGTTGTCATTGCGTTCCCAACTGGTCAAATTGGAAGTCAAGAGATAATACATGCCATTCTTTTTGAACATCGTAGGCGATTCTCCCATACCACCCACATGAGCAATCATAGTATCTACGCTGAGATAATCATCACTCAGGCGATAGATCGATCCATGAAGAACGAGGAGATAGCCTTTACCATCTTCATCTTGGAAAACACCCATATCCCAGTGCTTGATGGGGTGTCCTTTATATTGTAGGGTTCCTCTCAACTTATAGTCACCATTGATGGTCTTACATGTAGCGATACCGATATACGGATCCTTATAGCCCAGATTGTCTGCATGCATCAACATTACATACATACCGGTCTTAGGGCAACGCATCACCTTCACTCGCTCACCCACTCTATCAGGTCCCAAGATGCCATCTTTTTGGACAGGCAGAACAATCCGCTCGAAATGCCAGTTTACTAAATCTTCGGAAGAATAACATCCAAAGCCGGGGAAGGCATTGGAAGTATCACTTTTGTATTCACCAAAAAGCCAATACCTGTCACCATCCCTGATGATACCAGCGCCATGTGCATTCACCGGATGGTGATTCTGGTCGTACCAAGATACGCCATTCACGATTATCTTGGAATAATCTTGCGCAGAAGCACTTAATATTGCCCCAAAAGCCAATACACAAAATAATTAGGGTGTCCAGTTTTGTGTTCCCAAAAACATGGTCTGGAAGCACCCATATAGAATTTATTATAGGAGGATTTTTCAACCATATAGGCGAAAATTGTTTTTAAGACTAGAAAAAAGTTCCGTTCAAAATCGTTGAACCTACATTCAAAACTATTGAACGGACATTCGAAACTATTGAACGGACATTCGAAACTATTGAACGGACATTCAAAACTATTGAACGGAACTTTCTACTAACTCTAGAAACATTTTCCTTTAAAGGTAGAAAGTAATTCCTTTAAAGGAAGAATTATTTCGAACTTAAGGACATTGATGTCTGGGCTACCGAGCACCTGTCCAAAAAACGGGTGACAGAACGAACTAAAACTCTTAAACAAGTGAGTTGATATTAGACATAGAACTGGACACCTTAATTAGCTAATCAATTTATGAGCTTACTTGATTTGCAAATTGTCGAAGTATGGTGTGCTGACTTTATTCTTGAACTTGATAGCTAATAATCCAGCCATTCCATGACCATAAAGGCTATTGGTGACAGACAAGACTTGTTTGCCATCTACAAAACCATCTATCTGCGAGCCATGGAAACGGAGCTTCAGGTTGTGCCAAGTGCCAGCTGAAATGCCTTCTATTTGGGTTGTGGAAAGTATTTTCTCTCCGCCTTCTGAGTTATCGTTCATTGCCTTGATCTTAGCCTGTTGCTCTGCATCACCTACCAGTTTCTTCTTATCCAGCTTGCCACGGACTACGACCAGTTGGCAACGACCACTATCATTCAGTTGCAAGTAGTAGCCTTTTGGAATGAAACCATAGCCGCTACCCACATCACAGATGCGCCCCATTATGCCTGCGTCATCGCCAGGAGTTAACATGATGTCTGCCGATACCTCATAGTTGCGCCATGCCGAGTCGCCAATGATGGTATAGTAATGCCAGTCGGGAGCCCAAGATATGGCAGGCTTTGATACTACTTGATGGAGGGCACCATCTTCTAACTCGAATGCACCACAGATGTCGGCTGTGTAGCGAGGCAAGTAACCACATTTGGTGAGGTCGGTGTATTCATCGAAAGACTCGGTATAAGGGAATGGGAATGGTTGGGAAGCGGGAATGTCGCTGAATGAGCCTTTTTGCTGTCCCTTGAGGGTGGAGACCGAATAAACGGTGTTTGGTTCCAATGTAAGCGTCAGCTTGCCATGGCAAGGTTTCACATCGGCCATTCTGACAAACTGCTCATTCTCATTGCTCTTCCATACGCACAATTTGCCCTTGGGTAGTTTCTTGATGTCGAGTGTTAGCGTCTGTATTTTCTCTGCTCCCTTTGTCTCAATAATTAAGCTATAATCCTTACGATTGTGGGAGGCGAGTGTTACCACAGAACCACCGCTATCCAAATTCTTGCAGCCACTGGCAATATAATCCCATCCCACACGTGTGAACTGCCCATAGTGGGCATAGCCCCAAAGAGCTTGGCGCACCCTGTAATGACCGCTCCAAGGTTCGTAGGCGTGGATGACTGGCGGGTCTTCTGAGTAAGGCTCCATCGGGTAAGTGCCAGCAATGTCATACCAGTTGATAATCTTTGTTACACCATTCTGGATAAAGTTCTGGTTGAAACATTTCACAAGTGTTATCAAGCAATCGAAGCCTTTCAGATAGATGTGGTCTTCTGAGTTCCATATAGGTTTGCCCAATCTCTCTGCTGTTGCCTGTATCTCTGGTGATACATGCTCGCCTTCGAAGAAGATGTGACCACTAATGATATCTATGGCATCTCGCAACTCAGAGTCTTTCTCCATGTCTTTCACAAAGTCGAGTTTGCCTGGATACCAATTGTCGAAAGCGTGGAGCTTTACATTTTGGAAACCATTCTCATTAAGAGTCTTTCTCAACCTTTTGGCAAAGTCGTAGCTTTGTCCTTTTTCGTTACGGCAACCTATGGCATCCATTTCTAGTCCATATACACCACGTAAGCCACGGAGCCAGCTGACGTAATAATCGGCACCATCCTGCGAGAAGAACTTGCCATTGCCAATCCATCCTGGTGCGCTCCATGCTGCTCCGTCGAGAGTCAGGTCAGGATTGCGTCGCTTGGCTTCTGTCAAGACCCACCACATGTAGCCACGATGGTAATTCACCTTGCCTTGCTCATGCTCATGACTTGGCATGGAACCTTGCGTGGAATTGCCATCGCCAGGTATCTCTACAAGTAAAGAACTGACCGATGCTCCAAACATTGGGCGGTAAACCAAATCCATGATTTGGCTGCGTTGTGGTTCGGGATAATCTTTCAGCAGTACTGCTGTGGCACCACCACCATTCACCATGCCAATACCATCGAAGCGTTTGCCTGCGGCTGAACCGTCAAGCGTCATGCTTTGCTTGGCAAAAGTGATGGATGCGGCAATCATTGCCGATAGAAGAGTGAATAATCTTTTCATGTTTTTTTTGTTTGATAATTGTTTTTGTTCTTTTGATTGATATTTCTGTTCTCTGTTTGGGTTGCAAAGTTGCCCGTCGTGGCAGTCAGGGTATAAAGATTCGGATGGAATTCATCCCAAAGCCTGATATCCTCGCCCATCGGAATAATGACGGAGAATTTTCCATCACTTTCTCTCTTTATTTTAGAAAACGAATGCTTGACGCCACTTACATCAAACTGGAAATCAGCCTTCCGGGCATTCCCCGTCACATCCATCACCACCTTAATCTGCTTTCCCTTTACATCAGGATAAACCTGCAGGTTGCGGATATACTGCTGCTGATGCGCCTGCAATTCCATTTTGCCGATGATACCGTTCCAGTTGCCCTGGGTCTGGTCGGTTACGCTATGCGAATCCTGACCCACGCATACATTTTCTATGCCATTATACACCTTGATGCTGATTTCATTATCCTTGCCATATATAATATAAGGTGTAACATCAAACTCATGGGGCACACTCAGCGAAGAATCCCTGCCCGCCAACTTGCCGTTGATATAAACCGAAGTCTCTATATGAGGACGTTCCAGATAGAGGATAACGCGCTGCTTCTTCCACTCCTTAGGCACAAACACCGAATTGTTAAATCATTTATTATTGAATAATACGTCGCATTTATAATGTGTCGTTGATGATTTCCAATTTCACAAGTTCTTCTCCTTCCTTCGTCACATCTGCTTCGCGAGGGAAATAAACCGGCATATCCTTCTGCAAAGGAAGAATGCGGAGTTCCAGCTTCTGGCAATCGGCAGGCAGGCGCCACAATCCCATCAGGAACGGGCGACCATTATAGAAGTTATCAGCCACCAGTTTGCCATCGGCATAGAGTCGGGCACAATCACCACGATATTGAATTTGCAGGAGATTTCTGCCTTGCAGCATTTCAGGCGAAAGATTTAGCTGATAAACCGCAGCCTTCTTGAAGTCGGCATCAGACGGTTCCTCTGCCACTTTCTGCACACCCATAGTTATCTTGCGAACGCTCTCTGCTTCCTTGATTTTCTTGAAAGATGGAGCCAGAGACATCATTGATTTCCCTTCCTTCTGCAGGAACAGATGTTCCGCCGTCTTGGAATCTACAAGATAGATGTTCTTATAAACAGGTTTGGCGATACCCTTCGCCTTCACATTCTTCAGCACCTTTCCATCCACTGCAATCTCGGTAGGAATACCCTTGATCTGTTCCAGATAAATCTTTCCATCCCGCTTGGCAATCAACTGTGCCGTAGCGTATCGGATGCCATCGATATTTACCGGGAAGATGCACATCGCACCGGCAGGAACCGTCATCGGACGCTGAGGGAACTTCACGCCACATACCTCAAACTGCACATTCTTCCTGGCAGACAACTGCTGCAATCGCTCATAGTTATTAATGAAAACAAAACCGCTCTTATCTTTAGAACGAAGCGACCAGCGAAGATGCGAATCATCACCCTTCTCTATATCCTGACGGCATGGGAAGCTAGACTCCATCGGAGCCAATACTTCTGCATAATCATGCATAAAGAGATGCAGTTTGCGGAGCATGAAATAATGAGGATTCTTCTGTCCGAATTCTCCCAATGGCGCCTGGAAATCATACGTCTTTACCGGCATATCATTATAATTGGTAGCCTGAGTGCGCTGATTTTCATTCAGATAAACCGCACTACCATCGTCCAGATTACCCGGCATCATCGCAGCAGGATTGGTTCCGCCATGATACATATAATATCCCAGCAGATTGCTTCCGCTACCCAACTTGACGATAGCCAGCGAATATGCATCTTCCGGATAAATATACGGACGGCGATGATAGGAAGTCATCATACCTCCACCCAGTTCGCAGGTGAAATAAGGATAGGCTTCATCCCCCTTGTTGATCTTCGTCTCTTGTTTGCCAAGCTGTTCGGTAGCGATTGCCGTACTGCTTCGGAAAGCCTTGAAGTTGAAAGCCTTGTAGTAATTACCAGCAGTTTCCTTCAGGCTGCGCTCCCAGAAACCATCGGCATAGTCGCCATAAAGCGGAAGCATCTCGCCGAAAGGCACCGGCGTTTTCAGTTCAGGCCATCCCGTACGGGTATAGAAAGGCAAATCGAAACCTATCTGCTGGGCTATCTTCTTCAGCGCCATCAGATAACTGCCCCTGCCACGATATTCATTATCAAACTGTGCCGCAACTACCGGACCACCATCTTTCCATTGTAACCCCTGCATCTGCGAATAAATCTGACGATAAAGTTCGGTTGTATATTTCAGGAAAGTGGTATTCTCCTCTCTCATCTTGCATCCCTTGGTAAACATCCAGTCAGGTATGCCACCATTGCGAACCTCGCCATGGCAGAAAGGGCCCAGTCGGAGAACCACTGGCATCTCTTCCTGTTTACATACCTCAAGGAAACCACGAAGATTGCGCTGTCCACTCCAGTTGAACACACCTTCTACTTCCTCCACATGGTTCCAGAACACATAGGCAGCAATCATGGTAACGCCACCCTCCTTCATCTTTCTCACTTCCTCTCTCCACTCATTCTGAGGGATTCGGGAATAATGCACCTCACCCATCACCGGCACCACTCGCTTACCATCGAAGATGAGGCTATGCTTATCCCATCGGATTGATTGCTGCGGAATCTGTGCCTGGGCAGCCATCGAGCAAATTGTCAGGAACGACATCGCTGCAAATAATGTTTTAGTCTTCATTTCCATTTATAGTGTTTTTGTTATTTTATAGAGTTTTTGTTATTTGTGGGCAAAATTACAAATTTTAAAGCAATATTTACCTGTAATTTTGTACAATAAACATAGATATTCTTCTTATTCATTGTTTTTCGTTGTTTTTTCGGTCACAATAGAATCCATACCAATTATTATCAGCAATATTCCTTGCTTATTTTATTGATAACAAAAAACCGTGGATGCATGGAGCATCCACGGTTTTTTGTATTTTATTCAGATATTCATCTTGTTTTCAAGATATTCATCTCATTCAAGATATTCTCTTTCCTACCTTTGCGGCAACAAACGCAATCATCAAGCCCAGGCAGGCGGCAATGCTGATGGCTATGCGGAGACCGGTGGCCTCAGCAAGCCATCCGATAACCGGTGGTCCTACCAGGAAACCGAAGAAACTGATGCTCGAAACGATAGTAATAGCGATGCTCGCCTTGATGGTTCCCAGTTTTCCGGCGATACTGTAACAGATAGGAACCGATGAAGAGATGCCGAAACCTACCAGCAGGAAACCCAAGGTGGCAGGAATCAGATAAGGCAAGGCTGCAGCCAGCCACAAACCGCCCAATATCAACCCACCACAAATCTTCAAAACCCTAGCTGGGCCGTATTTCGTAACAAACCCATCGGCAAGGAATCTACCCAGAGTCATCGCTCCCATGCCAGCCACATAGCCCGCACGGATAAAAGCCTCATCGGGTTTTACTACTGATGAGAAATACACACCACTCCAATCATAAACAGTTCCTTCACAGAACATACCGGCAAATCCCATCAATCCCAGGAGAAAAAGAATCGGGTCGATGGTCTTGAAAGAGAACTTCGGCACATCCTCCTCTTCTGCCTTTGCCGTTGCATCATCTACCAGAAAACGGAATCCGATGGCGATGATAAGAAGACTCATCGCCAGGATGGCTCCAAAGTGAACCTCTATCGGAAGCAGGGTATTGGCAAAGACGGCTCCGATGATACCACCCGCAAAACCGCCCAAACTCCACAAGCCATGAAATGAAGACATGATGTTACGCCCATACATCTTCTCTACCAGACAAGCCTGGGTATTGGTGGCGATGTTCATCAGATTCGCCATCATTCCGAAAGCCATCAGACTCAATATCAAATTGAAAACCGTAGTGCTGCTTCCTATGCAGAAGAGCACCAATGCATAGAGAATTTCTGATAAGGCAAGCATCCTCTTGCTGCCAAACCTGTTCACCAAGACACCCGAGAAAGCCATCATCAGAAGCTGACCGATAGGAATGGCGAAAAGCACCGATCCCAACTGTCCGTTGCTCAAGTGCAACATCTGCTTTACATCCGGAATGCGGCTTGCCCAACTGGCAAACACCACGCCCGGCACAAAATAATAAGCCGCAACAGCCACTCGCTTACGGGTTAAATCTCCCAAATTGCTCAAACTATTCATATTACTCAAACTTACAGTCATCCTTCTTAATACCTTATTTTATATACCTTAATTTATATGCCTATTTATATGCCTTTTAATATGCCTATTTATATACTTATTTATATTTGCGGCTGCAAAATTACAAAAAAATGCAGAAAAACACCGATATTTGAACAAAAAATGTAGCTTTGTTTAAGAAATTAGCTGTAACTTTGCACTTAGAAAAAGAATTCAAAACAAACTAGCAATGAAGAAACAGACAATGATTAGCCTGGCACTCGCCTTGACTTTGGCGATGCCAACCATGCCCGCCTTCGCCCAGAAGGCGATGAGCAAGAAAGAAATCGCCGAAAAGGAAAAGGCTTTCAAGAACCTTCAGCATCCCTGGAAGGGAAAGAAAGTGGCTTACTTCGGCGACTCCATCACAGATCCAAGAATCAAGGCATCGAAGGTGAAATACTGGGGATTCCTGCAGGATTGGCTCGGCATCACCCCCTACGTTTATGGTGTAAGCGGCAGACAGTGGAACGATATTCCCCGACAGGCTGATCTACTCCAGAAAGAGCATGGTGATGATTTCGATGCCATTCTCATCTTTATGGGAACCAACGATTATAACAACGGTGTGCCTATCGGCGAATGGTACACGGAGACTTTCGATAGCGTAAGAGTAGCCCTTCACAAGCCAAGCGAAATGGTTCAGCGTCGCCATCGTCATTTTGCCATGGATAAGAACACCTTGAAAGGTCGCATCAACATAGCCATGTCGAAGTTGAAGCAGATGTATCCTACCAAGCAAATCGTGGTGATGACTCCTATCCATCGTGCTTACTTTGGAAGCAGCGACAAGAACATCCAGCCCGATGAGATGTACGAGAACGTACGTGGCATTTTCTTCGATGAATACGTGAAGGCGATTAAGGAAGTGGGCAATGTGTGGGCAGTACCTGTCATCGACCTCAACTCCCTTTCGGGTCTCTTCCCACTTTACGATGCTGGTGCCCAGATGTTCAACAAGCCGAATACCGACCGTCTTCATCCTAATGATGCCGGCCACTCGCGCATGGCGAAGACCATCATGCAGCAGCTCTCTGCATTGCCTTGCGACTTCTAGAAACATCGTAAAAACTTGCCCGAAACTATGAGGATTTGTGCCCGGAATTATGAGCAAACACGCCCGAAACTATGAGCAAATGTAACCGATATTCCCGGTCAAAAGTGCCCAGAGCCTCGGGCACAATTGGGCAATGTTTCGGGGCACATTCCTCTAGCTTTGGGGACAGAATCAAGAAAGTTTCTGAGTGGCAACAAATGATATAGAAACAGTCTCTATTTTATGCCTTTACTTAGCAACAAGGCTTAAAAAATCAGCAAATCAAGATAAAATAATGCTTTTCAATCATAGAGAAGGATATACCTGTTTTATTACCACGAATTAGGCAACTACCTGGTTCTATGCCGATTACAGAATAATAAGCAAAAAAAGGTGTGGTAATGCGTGGTAATAAGTGGCAATAAAAATACATTTTATTACCACGCATTACTTACTATATATCAGCCACTTACACATCAGCGTGGTAGAAGTGGCATTAAATTAGAAAAAACTTTTTCTATATATGCGATGAAACATAACCATCAATATCGCTAAATGTCGTATCCAAGAACGTGAGATCTGTCATTTTCAAGACATCAATCATACGATATTCCTTATACAGCTGGCGAGAAAAACGAAGTTCAAAGGCCAAGCGCAAATCATCCATGGCATCAGCACCTTCATCCTGCTTTGCCTCTTTACCCGTTATGGTTTTCATTCTCACAATCTCATACACATCACGAATCCCCTTACCTTTAATATATGGCACGAAATAATGAAGATCCTGCAATGCTATGGTTGACGGGAACTTGGCACCCGTATAATATAAGGTGGCAGATTGATTCAAGAAACTCTTTTCGTACCCACGACGATGACTCGGACGAACCACACCAACCAACACCCGATTATCCACTTCCATTACAGTTCCCTTCTGTGGAATCACATGTTGCACCGTATCCTTCGCCTTCGTTTCTATCAGTTCCCGGATAAAACCTTCAAGCAACTTTCTGTTTTCATTATCGTTCGGCCGAAGCGGAAAAGCACCAATGTTCACCTCCTTGATAGTCTGATAGAACTTTGACGCCTCCACATCCACCGGTTCACCATCTCCAGGAAAAAGAATGTATCCGCCTATCACCTCCTTCTTTAACGGAGCCTCAACATAATCACGATAATAAATGGCATCACGATAACGATGCATCTGATTGATGGCATCATCCGGTGGCACATCTACTCCACTCGCATTCTTGCTGGCTATCCGATATTTTGCATCGAAGAGATAAGTCATTTTCATATCTTTCTGCAAATCATTCTTGGTAAGTTGTAACACTATATCTGGCTTCTGAGGAACCGTTGGCACTATCAGATTCTGCATTCCAATACTATCATTGGTCTGTACCGTACTTTTCGGATTATATACCAATTCGGCAAATTCTACCCCATCTTTCCTAAAGAGAACACGAGAATGCTCTCCCTTACCCAACTCCCAGGTAAACAGACCATTCAGTTCCATTCGGTTGCGATGTTCCACATCATCCATATCCAGATTCAACTCCTTCTTCACTATGTGGCTCACCTCTATGAAACACCATATTTCATAAAGCGTGGCGATGTCCTTGGATTGCAACCGATAGATGCCTTCATTTAGAGAGTAAGCCTTACGGAGCAAATTCCAAGTCCGATAAACCTGACTATATCCCGTGGCTTTCTGAAGAACCATACTTTCCTGATTCAATCCCTTGAAACGCCCAACGGTTCGGAAGAAAGAATTTTTCCTTAACCGATTCAGGGAAACATAAGTTGCCTGAAGTTCTTGCTTAGTAGCATCAGAAACCTCCTTAACCTGCTCTATACGAGTTTTTAAGAGTTCATACTTACTCGTAATCTGCGATAAAGCAAATTTCAGAAATCGATTTTCCTGGGTATCATTCGACTCTATTTTTTCGGTGATACGATAAAGATGAGCGGGTTCTTTGCGATGCTCAGCTATTTCATTTTCAAGAGACATAGGAACTCGGCGCACCTTATCTGCCCGCAGATAAGTTTCCCTGCCATGCAAGCGATGACGTGGTCGGTCGATAATGTGCCGACAAGCCTCCAAGAACTTCTTTTGTTCACCAGCAAAGATACTCCACCATATAATCTCTGGTGTTTCTCCCTGTTTATCAGGAGCAAAGCTATGATAGGTCCGTTTTAGAAAATCAAGCGAGAGCATCCGATACTCTTGCTCAATATCCTCTACAATTTTCTTCCAATGAGAATGATAATCCAGTTTGGTACTCAACACCTCGAAGGAGAATGAAAACTTTCTTTTGATGAGCTCAGAAGATACACCATCTGATTTCTTTCTCTTAACAATATAATCAAAACAGATTTCAGAACGTCCTATCTCATTGCCGAAATTCAGGAAGCCAGCCAACATACCATGACGGAAACTGAACCTATCGTTTTCATTCTGCAAGCTGGAACCAAAATGTGCATCTACAATCTTGGCATCATTCTTTTCCTCAAACTCCACCCATATCGGATAGTCTGCATTATCAAAGAATATGGCAGGAGCAGAAGAATCTTTTAATATCACCTTAGAAGTGGATTGGTCATTCAAATACTGCTCCACAAGTTCAACACCATCCGACCAGGAATATGTGGAGGAAAGTTTGTCTTCCCCCACATTCCTCTTCGCTTTATCCCAAATAGCATCAAACTTGGTGCATTCTATGGTCATCACAAAGTCGTGATGCTTGATTCTTAAAAGTTCCATTACCGTTAACTCCAAAAACTAGTATAACCAGAACTAAGTTTCTTTTCCATTTCATCCAATTTAGCCAGAGAAACAGAACTATCTCTCATGTTTTCCGGCAACATCTTCGAAACAACTTCCTTTAAAGAAGCGAGCAACTCCGCCTTTACCTTCTCCTCATCGCCTTCTATTCTAGATAGGATTTTCATAGAAGTAATTTCATCCAAAGCACGAGCCACGACTTCATTTTGCGTCATTTCCAAACCTTGGCTATTTTTACGATAAGGCAAATTATTGACCACATAGAGCAGGAACTCGTTACGGGTTCGATAAGCTATCTTAAAAGGTGTACCTTCCAATACTGCATTAATTTCCTGCAAGTACAGTATCGCCTGGTTGCAAACCTCCTGGTTTTCCTGATACACGTCAACACCCTCCACCTTATCTCCTACCAAGTCTTCAAAGTTGAGTTTTCCTATCTGTTCGTGTCGGGAAGTTAATCCACCATATAAATCCACCTCATTCATTTCGATGGTCATGGCTCTGTCGAGTACTTTTCGGGAGAAGGAAAAGGTTGTTTCGTCCATATTGACGGTTCCCACGATAATGAGGTTCTGGGGGATTGTAATACCTTCATCAATGAACTGCTGTTTTAAAACATCCTTTTGACTATCAGAACAATCTACCAAAAGTTCATCTATCAGTTTTTTATACCAAGCCTTAGGAACGAATTCTGCATGTTCACCATTCCTTTCTTTTTCAAATTCAGGCTTGAGAATTGGGTCTGTCACAACCTTACCTGTTTCATTGCGCTTTCGAGATTCCACAACACTCAGATATTCTGCAAAATACTGCTCAACAGGAGCCAGGTTCATTTCATCTAAGCATAAGAAATATGGGGTACTTTCATTCTCCCATGCTCGCACTACAAACTTCAAAAAGTCACCAGCAATAAACGTTGGTTCATCTCCAAGTCTGCTTACATACCCAATAAGTTCAGAAGAGTCGTGCCAATTAGGCTTCACCTGTATCATCTCAAAGTTCTTTGGCTTATGATCCTTATATTCAGGCGAATTTACGCCCCAACAAGCACGAGCCAATTCACGAACGATTCTACTTTTTCCTGTACCAGAGATACCAGCCAAGAGAAGGAAAGGCTTCGACTTAATGGCCGTGATATAAGGACGATAAGTTTGGTTGATTTCACTTTGATTGACCGGTGGCTTTTGACTATTCTCCTGATTATCAACTTGTCCTGGCAATTTTCTTACTACCAAATCCAAAGATGTAGAAACCATAGGAGCCTTCCGTTTCAAGTTTTCCAAATTATCAGCACAATAAACACCTTTACCTTTCACAATATCAGGCAACATATTCTCGCCAATATAAGAATTCAACACCCGCAAAGGTCCAACAATCTCAGCACTTTTAAACAATACACTATCTCCTTTTTCTAAAACCTTGCAAATATTCTCCAAGTTAAAGACAACTTCTGAGCCATCAGTCTTCTTTATCTTATAGCAGCAATCTATAATAAATGTAGAAAGAATTGACTTCAATCCATCTTCGAACTTATCACCACACTCATCACCATTCAACCAATTATTCAGCAATAAGTCAGTATATTCAGCCTGCATTGACAAATAAGCATCAAGGACTAGCATTTTGTCAGAAAAAGCAAGCATCTTATTATAACGATTCTCACCTTTTCGCTCCTGTTTTCCATTTTCTACAAAATCTATCTTACCCAAATGCAAAAACAATTCCAATCCCACTTGTAATGACTCACACTGAGACTTAAATAATGGAGATTGGTTTATTCTATCTTGCAAATTAGGCAATTGTGGAAACAGCTCATTAATGCGCACCAGCAATTTCTTACTCAAACAAATTGCAATATTATCCCCAACATTCACTTCTTCAGAAAAAAGGACATTAGAAGGATTTGCACATGACTTATAAATAATATACAAAGAAGCCAAAAGTTGCTTGAAAGAATTCAAAGAAGATTTGATTCCCAATCTGAGATTAGGATTTTCTCTATAAATCAATGATGAAGGAAAAACATCTGCCATAATTGTTCTATTTTTCGTTGTTTATAATAACTTCAGCTATAGCCTTTGCCAATAAAGGAGGCACAGCATTTCCTACTTGCTTCATTTGACAGGTTCTATTACCATAGAATCGGAAAGTATCAGGAAAAGATTGTATTCTCGCTGCTTCTCTAATAGTAAGACACCTATCTAATACAGGATGAGTAAACCTGCCAGAGGATGGCGTATCAAACCTCGTGGTTATAGTTGGAGCAATCCCATCTTCCAATAATCTGCACCAAGTACCACTATAAATAGACTTAGTCAGCAATTCCTTTGGCAAGACTTCCTTTCCTTTTCCTTTAGGAATCATTTTCAATCTGTCTAAAGCAGACTTCGAATGTTTGGTTGCCACATGATTATAAAGGACTTGCGCACCTGCACGAAGTTTCTTTTGATAAGAAGACATTGCAGGTTTATCATAATCACGCTCATCAACACCTTCTCCCGATGCAATGAAAGGTAAATCGTAAATGGCATCCTTTACCGTAGTCAGAATATCAAGAGGTTCAGGTAATTTTACCTCTAGCTTATTCAACTCTCCCAAGAAGATTGCTCGCCTTCTATCTTGTGGAACCCCATAATCTTTTGCACACAGTACACCACAAGTTACAACATAACCAAGTTCCTCAAAAGACTTTATTATTTGGTCTTTAAAATATCCATTTGATGTTGTAATAATATTAGGAACATTCTCTAATACAAAGTACTTCGGTTTGAACTCAGCCACAAATTTCACGAATTGTTTAAATAAGAAATTTCGTGGATCATCTAAACTTAACCGCTTACCCTTTTGAGAAAAGCCCTGACATGGTGGACCACCAATAATCACATCTATATGAGGATGCTTTTGATGTAACAGAACAACATCAACATTACATATATCATCTGCTATCACATCCGTATCGGTATGATTTTTCTTATAAGAAGCAGCTATATCTTTATCATACTCAATAGCAAAAGCTACATCAAACCCTGCCATTCTAAAACCTTCTGACATACCACCAACGCCAGCAAACAGATCACCTATTATCATAAGACTTCCTTTATTCGCTTTAAAGATAAATTAAAGTATTCTTCATTCAACTCTATTCCAATAAAATTCCTATTAAGTTTAGCAGACGCAACACCTGTTGTACCACTACCCATAAAAGGATCAAGAACAACGTCACCTCTATTAGAAAGTATATTCACGAAATGTTCTATTAACGCCAATGGTTTTTGAGTAGGATGCTTACCCATTTTTCTTTCTTTCGTACTTATCGTACTTGTTTCTACGAAATCATGAATAGCTTTACCTTCGTTATTGAATGTACCTGTTGTTGCATCATTGACCATATAAACCCAAGGTTCAGTTGAATTTATAAACTGCAAGTTCATATTTCTTGGCAAAGGATTCGTCTTATGCCAAACACCCACTGTTTTATAATAAAAGCCATGTTTCTGAGCTAAGTTTGTGATTGTCTCGACTTTAATGATAGACATAAAAACAATTAACGAGCCACGCTTTTTCAAGACACGATTGCATTCATGAAAAAGCATGTCCATTTGCTGAGTCCATTCCACAAAGTCTAGGTCATCCCAACCAGATGCAGCAAAATGACCATCTCGAAGCTTATTCATATTTGTACCACGCTTTTTCATGAATAAGCCCAAATTATAGGGTGGATCCGTTATTATTAAATCCACAGAATCTGTTGGCAACTGACGTAAACACTCGATAGCATCACCTTGCTTCAAAAGTATCCTACCATCAATTCCCAAGAAACCTTTTATCTCTTGTAAATCTTCCATTCTGCACTGAATAAAAAATCCAATACTAGCCATACTTACAACATTCAGTTGCAAGTACACATATAGGGATAGTGACAGAGAATGGAAAAGTCAAACACAGACAATAGAACCATACGCTGCCGCTATAGAAAACTATGAGCGTTGAACTTTATTCTGGAAGTACGAGCCACAAGCAAAAAATACCTGAGAGCATGATACAAAAGAAGCGTGAGCTTCACTTATCATACTCTCAGGCATTTGGCGTGGCCCGTATAACCGATAAGTTCCGCCCACGCTATAGCGCAGGCGTTCACTTAATCTACGGTTATACATCTGTTAATCGCCAAATTTCGAGAGTATTCCGAATATCGTAAACGCTTTGTATATTAATATGTTATATGTCTAAAGTTTTATTCTTTCTGTTTCTTATTATTCTATTTTATTTGTTCAACTTATGTTACAAGGGAGCAGCCGCCTGGGGCAACCTTTCCCTTTTCGAGGGCAAAGTTACAAAAAATAAATGAAATATGCAACTTAATACCTCAAAATATCTTTTACCGAGTAAATTTTACTTGAAGCATCAAAAGAGAAATACTGGTCGTCCATAATCATATAATCCTCTCTCTGCTTCTTGCTCAGACTCTTAATATCGGGAAACATAGATATCGGAACTATCACTTCTCGACCATCAGTCAAGAACACAGCCATTGCACCACGCTTAACTCCAAAATCCAGTTTCTTAATCCCCAAAGTAGTATCTTTGAATTTACACATAGGTTGTCCTTCCATTATTATATATTGTTTCTTTAGTGGGCAAAGTTACAAAAAACAAATGAGATTCCCCCATTTTTATGAAATAATATTGGGATATCACGAAGAAAAGTCGAAATTTTCAACATAATAGTTTTAATAGCAGGACATAAATATGAATGAAATAAGATATATAAACATGTGCATTGTTGAATTCGGACATATGCAAATTGAAGCTCAGATATTCCAATCGGTGATTGGAATATGTTTGGGAAAGTCTTATAGAATCTTGTAAAGCTATATAAACAGCTCTTAGCAATCCCCTTACAATATGTATTATTGATAGCACAAATATACATTTTTTATATATAAAAGTTTGGAGAATACAAAGAAAACTTGTATTTTTGCCTGAAAGAATGGATTTTTAGTGAAACGAACAAAATAAACAGAAGAAATCATGATAAACGATAGAAGACAACTGGCTGAAGTTTTTCAGCAAACTATAGATATTGTACTGGAGGGACATTACACCTCGGAGAATGGGGAGGAAGTGAAACTGCCCGACAACACGAAGATGCTGAAGGGAAGCAGATTCTATACCAAGCCACTGGATGCTTCAAACATACCTACCCTTGCAGAAGGTTCCACCAAGATTATTGTGAAGAATGACGACAGCATCCATTGCGGTCATCAGTTGCAACAGGAAGGATACAATCCCGTGGTTCTCAACCTGGCAAGCCGTCGCAACCCGGGCGGTGGCGTGAAGAACGGAAGCCGGGCTCAGGAGGAGAGCCTCTTCCGCAGCACCAACCTCTTTCTCTCAATGTATCGCTATGCAGAATATGCTGAGGATTACGGTTTGGAGAAAAGCAAGTTTCAATATCCGATGCCTGTGAGATTCGGAGGCATCTATGTGCCATACGCTACCGTATTCAGGGCTGGAGCCAAGGATGACTTCGCCTTGCTCGATACTCCTTATTATATGTCGTTCGTGGCAGTAGCGGCCATCAATCATCCTGATTTAGATAGAGATGGGAACATCTGCGAAGAAGATGCCACACTGACGAAAAACAAAATGAGGACGATGCTGCGTATCGGTTTGCTGAACGGACACGACAGCATCGTGCTCGGTGCATTCGGTTGCGGTGCCTTCCACAATCCTCCGAAACATATCGCAAGACTGTTTCACGAAGTCATCGACGAGAAGGAGTTCAAGGACAAGTACAAGCTCATCGCATTCGCCATCCTTGAAGACCATAACTCGCCAAGAGGTGGAAACCTGCAACCCTTCATCGAGGAATTCAAGTCATAAGCTCCCACAAATCATAAGTTCCCACAGTTCATAAGCTCCCACAGATTTCACAGATTTACACAGATGGGGCTTGATTAGCAGTAATCAATGCCTCGCTTCTCGCACTCACCTCGCAGGGCGGCGAGGAAATAACTGCGCTCGCTGCCCCAACCACGAACCTTGCGCTCGTGATCCACGGTCTGCTTCAAACGCTCATCGCTGTAAGCGGCAAAACGGGCAGCATACACTGAAATTCTTGACTCGGCATTAGCTGCCATTACACTCTCATTGTTCTTTTTGTTCTTTAAATCTGAATTTGGATTCATAAAGATAATTATTTTAAGTTGTTAAACACTTACACATTCTTTTACCACCGTGGTTATCTCTATGCGAAACTCGGTTGGTGTGCCACAACTGGGCAACTCTTAATGCTTGATTTCGGGTGCAAAAGTACATCATTATTCTGAAACCACCAAATTTTTTCGGGATTATTTTTCCTGTTTTTTTCCTTCTTCTAAAGAAGAAGATTTTTCGGGGTAGCAAATAGCAAGGAAATACCCGACTTGATTAGAAGAGATATTATCGACTTGATTGAAGGAGATACCCTTAAATGGTTAAACTTTCCTATATTTGCATTATAATAGTATCATAATAATAAAATTATAATTACCTTTGCACCATGATTATCAGAAAGATATAAGACTATTCAAAGACAATAAAGAAGATAATATACAATGATAGAGAATCCGTTTATTCTGCGAGGATACATATCCGACGCTTACTTCTGTGATAGAGAAAAGGAAACCATCGACTTGATAAGAGAAATCAAGAATGGCAATAATATCACCCTGATTGCACCTAGAAGAATCGGCAAGACAGGGTTGGTGCAACACGTCTATGCCCAGGAAGAAATCAAGGATAAATACTATACATTTCTTGTAGATATTTATGCCACGAAAACCCTAGCCGATTTCATTCAGGAACTAGGCAGAAGTATTCTGCAAAGTCTGAAACCTAAAGGCACCAAAGTAGTGGAACATTTTCTTAACTGCCTCCACTCACTCCGTTCGTCCATCAGCTTCGACATGAATGGCGTGCCTTCGTGGGGAGTAGATTTGGGAGAAATCACCAGCCCAACCACAACGCTCGATGAAATTTTCCATTATCTGGAGAGCGCTGATAAGCCTTGCATCGTGGCCATTGATGAATTTCAAACCATCAGCAGTTATAGAGAAGCGAATGTGGAAGCCATACTGCGCACTTACATTCAGCACTGTCATAATGCCAGTTTCATCTTTGCCGGATCTCAGCGTAACATGATGTCGGAGATGTTCTTGAGTCATGCCCGTCCTTTCTATCAAAGCACCTCCATTAAAACACTGAAAGCTATTGATAGAGAGGTATATGCAGACTTTGCTACTCATCTTTTCGAAGAAAGACAGAAGCATATCAAACGAGAAACCATTTATCAGATATACGACCGTTTTGACGGCATCACCTGGTATCTGCAGAGGATGCTCAATAAGATTTTCTCGCTCACGGAAAGGACTGATGATAAGATGATGGAAAGGGCTGACGATAAGATGATGGAACTGGCACTCAACTCGATTATAGATGAGAGTGCTTTTGCATACGAAGCACTTCTCTTTCAGTTGCCAGCTAAGCAAAAGGAACTTCTCTTTGCCATCTGCAACGCTGGCAAGGCTCAAAACATCATGTCATCGGCATTCATCAAGAAGCACAATCTTCCTTCCGCCAGTTTTGTACAAGGTGGAATCAAGGGATTATTGGAGAAAGATTTTGTTACAGAGACGGATGGAACTTACGAACTGTACGATAAGTTCTTCGGTGAATGGCTGAAAAAGGAATTATAAAGTATAAAAATAGAAGTATAAAGTATAAGAATATAAACAAAAAGAAGAATATGATACAGCAAGTAGAATTTTCATTGCGCCCGCTTCCTCGCGGTTTTCACCTCGTAACCAACGAGGTGATGAGGAACTTGCCGGCGCTACCTAAGACGGGGATACTGAATCTCTTCGTAAGACATACCAGTTGCGGATTGTCGCTGAACGAGAACTTCGACCCGGATGTGAGACATGACTTGAAGGGTATCTTCGAAAGACTGGTTCCAGATGGCGACCCAAGATACCTGCACCAGGATGAAGGACCTACGGATATGTCGGCGCATGCCAAATCGAGCATGGTGGGGGTATCGCTCACCATTCCTATTACCAATGGCAGACTGAACCTTGGTACATGGCAGGGAATTTACCTCTGCGAATTCAGAGAGGGAGGCGGAAGCCGACACCTCATCGCAACGATTATCGGGGAATAAATAACCGTTGCGACGAATCGAAGACGCCTCTATTTCCTGGATGAATCGGAGGCGTCTTTATCAATTTCACGGAAAAGGCCGAAGTATCTCTTACATACCCAGACGATACCTACTACCATTGCTATGACGAGGATTCCTCTTAAAATTCCACTTAATATCTTTGGCATACAATCCCAAATAGGCAGGAGATGCATCGCAAAACCTAAAACCGCCGTCAATACCAACACACCGATGGTCAAGAGTTTCTCGTTTTTGATAGCTGGCTCAGGATTCTCTACTTCTACCAGGTTTCTCAACTGGTATATCTTATAAAAAAAGAATACACCGTTCAGACATAAAAGAACACAGCAAACGATCACTCCACCCACAAATACAGGCTCACTTCCGATAAAATCCATACAACTAATCCATAACCAGAAGAGGGCTGACCATAAAGCTGCATAGCGATCCAACAGAGACAGGTAATATACCTGTCGGGCATTGACTATCTTGACGAAAGGAAAGTCATTGGCCTTTGGATGATAGCTGTGAAGCAAACAAGCGATAGGGAAAAAAGTACCCATTCCAGCCAACAGAAGAAGATAAGGCAAATCATCAGATGTGGCATGAATGACATTCCTGATGGTGAGCAGCCACATGGTCAGAACCAGGATTCCAACAATAATTTCAAAGACCCTGGCACTTGTAGAACGATAGATCTTGACTTGCGCAAAGATGCCAGCCTGCTCTTCCTTATCGCCATCCTTGAATAAGTCAAGCACAAAATTAAATATTTTATTCTTCATCTTTCTTTTCCCCTCCTATTTGATTTGATTCATCTTCTTCCTTCGTTTTCTTTGATGCAGCCTTCTTTTTCTTAGGCAGTCTGCCAGCCTTGCGCAGCGCTTCGGCGATGATCCATTGCAGCTGGCCGTTGGTTGAGCGGAACTCATCCTCCGCCCACGCTTCAATGGCACTCATCGTTTCCGAATCAATGCGCAATATAAAACTCTTCGTATTTGTTTCCTTTTTAGCCATACCTTTTTTAATGATTCAATGTTCCCGTATTTACTACAGGCTGGGCGGTATCATCGCCACAGAGCACTACGAGCAGATTGCTGACCATGGCAGCCTTCTTGTCGTCATCAAGCTCTACCACATCTTCATCGCTCAACTTCTGCAATGCCATCTTCACCATCGACACGGCTCCCTCAACTATCTTCTCTCTAGCAGAAATGATGGCTGAAGCCTGCTGACGACGAAGCATCACGGCTGCTATCTCCGGAGCATAAGCCAGATAGTTGATGCGGGCTTCTACCACCTCGATACCTGCCATTGCCAAACGCTCATCGATGCGAGCCTCCAACTCCTTATTGATTTCATCACTTCCATCTCGAAGCGTAATCTGATTCGACTTTTCCCCCTCGTCATCATCGTAGGCATACTGTCCGGCTACCTGTCGGAGAGCAGCATCTGCCTGAATCTGAACAAAGCGGCCCAGCATATTCATGATCTGTGCAGCAGAAGCACCGATGCCAGCCTGACCCGTAGAACCCTCAGCCATGGTCTGGGTATCAATCTCGAAGATAGCCTTGTAGGTATCCTTCAGTTTCCATACCAGCACCATACCAATCATAATCGGATTACCCGTCTTGTCATTCACCTTGATAGGTTCCGCATCGAGGTTGCGCACACGAAGCGAAAGCTTCTTCTGACTGATAAACGGATTCAGCCAATAGTAACCAGGCTCAGTAAAAGTGCCACGATATTTACCGAAGAAAAGCAACACGCGAGCCTGACCAGGCTCCACCAGGATGAAACCGCAGACGCAGATGATGCTCAGGATGAGAAGCAGTACGCCGCAAACGCCACAGACATTTGCCAGCCAGCCCTCTTGCGAAACGCAGGCAAATATAAACAAGCCAACTCCAGCCAGAAAGCCGATGATGTTTAACACTAACATCAGGATGCCATTCAAGGTCTTTCCCTGATACGTAAATTCCTTATTCTCCATAATTTTACTTTATTTATTACGTTATTAATGTTGATATCATTTTGATATCGCAAATATACGATATTAAAATGATATCACAAGGGCAGAAGATAAAGATTTCAAATACTTTAACAGAAAAAGGTCGTTGGGTATCGTCCCAACGACCTTTTCTCAGATTTTCACCTATTTATATATAGAAAACAGTTTCTATCTTCATATAGAGATAGATTCTATCTTCTATAGAAATATTATTCTATCACTTCCATTTCTTCCTCTTCTATTTCCTCCTTGATCTCCTTCTCCTTCTTTCCGAACTCCGGATCTATTTTCAGGAAGGCAGTAACCAGGAAAGTGATGGCGCAGCATGCCATCACGATGATGAAGAACAAGCGATAGCCTACCATATCTTTCAGATAGCCCGATACCATACCTGGCAACATTAAACCCAGATAGGAGATGCCCGTGCAGATGGAATAATGGGATGTCTTGAACTTGCCCTGGCTATAGAACAGCATATAAAGGGTAAGAACCGTGAAGCCGAGACCATAGCCAAACTGCTCTACGAAAAGACAGCTCGATACCACGATAATATCGCTGTTCAGCGAATAACTCAGATAGATGTAAACCACATCCGGCAGGGTGATGGCGCAAACCATCGGCCAGAGCCATTTCTTCATACCGTCGCGGCTCACCAGAATACCGCCGATGATGCCACCCAGCAGCAAACCTATCAGTCCCACCGTGCCATTGGCAAAACCATATTCCTGCGGCGACAAGCCCAGTCCGCCCTGCGAATTAGGACGGAGGATAAAGGTCTTGGTCATCGTATTCAGGAGTGCTTCCGGGAAGCGATAGAGCAGCAGGAAGAGCATCACGCAGATGGTTTCCCCCACCCTGAACTTCACGAAGAAGGTGCGGAACATGTTCTTCAGTTCGTGCGCCACTTCGCCCACCGTTCTATCCGTCTGCACATCCTCCTTAGGACGCGGCATAAACCGGCTATGATAGAGCCACAGTCCGATGAAGATGCCCGCCAATCCGTAGAAGATAAGCGCCCACGAGAAGCGTATCTGGTTGCGGAACATCACCTGGAGCACACCTGCCAGCATCACCAGAAATCCATTCACAAAGATGATGGCGAGGCGATAGAACGTGTTTCGCAGTCCCACAAACTTGGTCTGTGTATGCTCATCCAATTCTATCATATAAAAGCCATCCGCCGAAATATCGTGGGTGGCACTGCAGAAGGCGATGAGGAAGAAGAAGCACATCGTTGCCTGGAACCAGAAGGCAGTAGGCAGCGAGAAGGCGATGCCGGCAAGGGCGGCTCCGATAAGTGCCTGCATGGTGAGCACCCACCAGCGCTTGGTCTTCAGCAGGTCGATAAACGGGCTCCACAGGGGCTTGATTACCCAAGGCAGGGCGAGCCATCCGGTATAGAGACCCACCTCAGCATCGGTGAGGCCCAACTGCATATACATCACCACAGAGAGGGCGGTCACAATGACGTTGGGCAGTCCTTCTGCAAAATAGAGGGTCGGAATCCAAGCCCATGGATTCCTGCTATTTTTCTTTGTTACCATTTCATTTTTAATATTAGGTTCAGAACATCAGGTGTCAAAAGAAGCGTAGCCTCTTTTAACACCCCACATTCAACATTCAAATTACTGATAGAGTTTCTTGTTATTGATAGAGTTTCTTGATTTCAGCTCCCTGATAGTAGTGCAGCAGGATGGCATCATAGAGATAGCCCTCCTCGCCCATCACGGCAGCACCAATCTGGCAGAGTCCTACTCCGTGTCCCCATCCGGCGCCAATCAGTTCGAAGCGCTGCGGAACACCGTTTTCATCTGCATCATATTTATCTACCACGAAGGCAGAGCTCAGAAGATGAGAATCGCTCAGGGCACGGCGGATTTCCAGTTCCTTACCGATGGTGAAGGTCTTCTCGGTTCCGATAATCTGCAGCTTGCTGATGCGGCCGCTCGTTCCTCTTTCCACCGCCTTCATGTCGAGGATGGCACCAAAGTCCATCTTCAGCTTGTCGGCGATGAGCTGCTGCAGCTTCTCCTGGGTCAGGGTCACCTTCCAGCGATAGAAATCCACGGTCTCCTGGTCGTAATCGTTCAGCACCTCCGAGAGGATTTTCTTATCCTGCGTGTTGCAGAATGCAGGCGGATTGAAGCGGATCCACTTCTCTGCCTCATCCTCATTGGTAAGATTAGGAAGAGGGGCCTTCGTTCCTAAATTATTTCCTGCTCCCGATATTCCCAAGGCGATGTCTCTCACTGCCGTGAGATAGTTCTTCGGCGTATTCTCCCAGCAGTATTGGAATTCCTCAGTTACTCCGCCGCAGCATTTCGAGAATCTTGCATCGCAAATCTCGCCGCCATCCAGCAACACCTGGCCACGGGTCAGTCTGATAGCCTCGGCAACATGTGGCGAGGTTTCCTTCGTGATGCCCTGGTAGCGCTGGCAGTGGTCATCGGCACAAACGTCAAAGAGGGTATGGTCCTCACGGTCGTACCAGCGAATCAGCATATCCTCCTTCTTGGTGAACGAGAAGAAATTGTTGCCGCTCTCAGCCACCTCTCTGCGCTTCTGCATCTGCGCCAGCAGCCACGAACGTGAAATCACGGCATGTGCCTTCAGCAGTTCTAGGCTCGATGTGGCACTCATCTCACTGCTGATTACACTCTCCAGATAGCGCTCCACCGGCAGTTCGTTGATGGCATAGATCTTATCCGATTCCACCACGAAGCGGAGGGCACCCAGGAAGGTCTGCGTCTCCTTGCGCTCCCAGTGGAAGTTCACGCCGATGGTCACGTCGCTGATAGAGAACGAGGCGTCGTCGCTCTGCGGATGGAAGGTGAGCTTACTGTAAAGATTGCCGTTCCACATGATACCTCCCTCGAAGAACTCCACCTCCTGCTCGCCAATCACGATTTCACCCTTCGCCAGATAAGGCTTGTTCAGCGAGAAATGCACCTTTTGGGCACTCACGATGCCCACGGTAACCTCTGGTTCCTCCTCATTATTATATAGGGCAGATGTAGCCAGAATGGAATCTTCTGCCTCCTTTGCCGCCTTCAGTTTGCTCACGATGCTGTTCATCTTCTCCTGGCTCACACCGCATTCCTGCAGCAGTGCCTCGGCACGCTCATCGGTCAGTTTTCTGAAATCCTCCTCTCTTGGGGTGATGATGAGTCCCGACATATCCAGGGCTCCAGGCGAAACCATCAGTTGGGCATCGCCATCGGCAAAGTATGCCTCCGGACGGTGCTTCTCTCTCGGAATCACCACCGAGATGAATTCATCGCCCTTTCTCCAAGCCACGATGTTCATCATCGGTTCCGTTTCTCCCCCACGCAGCGGCATGGCTTTGTAAAGACGGTGGAAAAGCATCTCGTCGCTCTCCTCACTCTTCGAGATGATGACGAAGGCTGGAACCACGAAGTCGTGAACCACGGCTATCTTCTCTTCATCGTTCAGAGTGATGACGTCAGTAAGATTGCGCGAAAGACGCTGCCAGTTGGACTGCAACGGCAGGATGCCGCTCGTACCCGCCTGGAAATGAAGATGATCCGGGGCAGAGGCACCACACTTCGGACCGTTATAGAACACCATCAGTTCGCTGTGAAGCGAGAGGAAGCGATGCATCTCGCCATAGTTCTGATAGATGGCCTGATACTGATGCTTGCGGGCCGGAATGGTGAAATGCACCGGAAGGATTGGGAACGGATTCACCAGCAGATGGAAGTTTTCGTCTATCTGCTGCGACATCTGCTCCTTTGGTCGGTTGCGGTCGCAGAGGAAGCAAGGGCGCTCGTCCAGGGTCTTCTTGTCTATCTTGGCTCCCGTGCTCACGATGCGGGCAGGGTTCCACTGCAGCTTGATTAACTCCGAGAGCTGACGGGTTTCCACATGCTTCAGGTCGCGGAAGCGATGGCGGGCATCAGCCCATTTCTCCAACTGTCGGTTGAAGAAGCGAGAGATGCTGCTGTCTTCCATGATATCCGCCTTGCCCTGCATCATCTGCTTGCGCGCCATCAGCTCCATGGTGCGCAGACGGTCTTTATAGAGATTGTTGGCATTCACCCTGTCGATGCTCAGGGCGGCATCCGAATTGCCTCCCCAGCGACGGCAGAGATAAAGCTCGTCGTAGATTCTGCCGATGCGGTAGCGGCGAGAGAAAGCCAGTCCCAGGGCGTAGTCCTCACCATAGCTGGTGTTAGGGAACTGCATCTGTCGTACCAACGGGGTAAAGAAGGCACGTGGCGCTCCCAAGCCGTTGATACGCAAGGCGTTGTTGCAACCGTTATCCTCGGTCCATTCCTTGTGGTCAATGAGTCCCGGAGGCAAGGTATTCAGGTCGAAATCGCACATGCGGTAGGCGCCAATCATCATCGCCGCCTTCTGCTCGTAGAAGGCATCCACTATCTTCTGAAGGGTTTCAGGAGATGAATACAGGTCGTCGCTATCCAACTGCACGGCGAATTTTCCGCAATAGTCGCTGTTGATGGCTACATTCCAGCAGCCGCCGATACCCAGGTCCTTTCTATCAGGAACTATCTGAATCAATCGGTCATCTGCTATTTCATCTAGAATCTCTCTGGTTTTATCCGTAGAATGATTGTTCACCACAATCACGTTAAACTTGAAATCAGTCTTCTGCGCCAGGGCACTCTTCACGGCATCGGCGATGGTCTTCTCTCGGTTAAACACCGGAATCACCACCGAAGCCTCGTATTCAAACTCCTGTTCGTCGAAATCAGGCAGACGGTAGTAGCTGGTATCCACCAGGGCACCCACCTTGTTAAGATGCTGGGTACAAGCCTTTTCCATCTCTATCTGTACCTCACGGTTTCTAGGGTTCACATAGTCAAACTGCTTTTCGCCACTCTTTCTGTTATCCAGTTCGTTCTCGGTATAGAGGAACTCATTCAGATGGAAAATCTCTCCCACACGGCTCAGATAGAGACGCAGGTCGTAGAGACCGGCAAACTGATATTCCTGTCTATCCTGCTGGGCGATATAGTTGCGCAGCGCCTGCGCCTTGACGAGCCAGAGGCTTCCGAAATCGAAGTCATCCCGCAAACTACCCTGCTGATAATCAATCACAGGATGCTTTTCCAGTTTACCAGATACTTTTTCCGAATCAGATGCATCTGCTTCAGAAGATGCATTTTCTGAAGATGCATCATCCTTCACCAGCGAATAGTGGTCGGAGTAAACCATCACCGCCGCGGTATCATCCGCCGTGCGCAGGAAACGCTCCAAGGCATAGAGGCCCCATCTGATAGGGGTGGTCTTGGTGCAGATCATCACGAAGTCGGCATCGGCATTTTCGGCGATGCTCTCCACGGTGTTGCTACTCTCCAGTCGGTCGATAACCACGAAGGTACAGCCGTCTGGCACCTGATGGTGGGCAGCGAAATCGGCGCTCACCATCAGGTTGATATGCTGAACTGTCTTGTTGTCATGAAGTTCTCCGAGTGCTTCTTGGGCCACCTCCAGGTCTTCACATGGCAAGAAAAGGTCTATTTTTTCTCTCATTTCTTTGTTCCTTATTTTCTGTTTTTCACCCCGTTTTGGGGCTTGAAACTATGTTTTTTATCTTTATTTCAACTTATTATCTTAAAATATGTGGCAAAGATAACACTTTTTCGGCAAAAAACACTATCTTTGCAGTATGAATAATGAAAAAAAATATCTTTTGGGCCTTACACTTGCCGAATTGAAGCAGGTGGCAAAGGACTTAGGCATGCCCGCCTTCACCGGTGGGCAGATGGCGAAGTGGCTCTATGAGCAGCATGTGAAGAGCATTGATGAGATGACCAATATCTCGAAGGCCAACCGTGCCAAACTCGCTGCCGAATACGAAATAGGATGCGCAGAATATTCTGACGCACAACATTCTGTGGATGGTACCATCAAGTATCTTTTCCCTACCCGAAGCGGAAAGTTCGTGGAAACGGTGTATATTCCTGATAAGGACCGCGCCACGCTCTGCGTCTCTTCGCAGGTGGGCTGCAAGATGAACTGCCTCTTCTGCCAGACCGGAAAGCAGGGCTTCGAGGGGAGTTTGCCCGCCGGTGACATCCTGAACCAGATTTACTCGCTGCCAGAAGTGGATAAGCTTACAAACATCGTGTTCATGGGACAGGGCGAGCCGATGGATAATCTCGACAATGTGCTTCGTGCCACCGAGATTCTCACCGCCGATTACGGTTGGGCGTGGAGTCCGAAGCGCATCACGGTAAGTTCTGTGGGCGTGAAGAACAAGCTGAAGCGATTCCTGGAAGAGAGCGAGTGCCATGTGGCGATTTCGATGCACGACCCTATTCCATCGGAGCGTGCCGAACTGATGCCTGCCGAAAGGGGCATGGGTATCGAGCAGGTGGTGGAGTTGCTGAAGAACTACGATTTCTCCCATCAGCGCCGCCTGAGTTTCGAGTACATCGTGTTCAAGGGCGTGAACGACAGCATGCAGCATGCCAAGGCCATCATCAAGCTGGTGAAGGGTCTGGATTGCCGTTTCAATCTCATCCGTTTCCATCAGATTCCCGACATCCCGTTGCAGGGTGTGAACGACGAGAAGATGGAGCAGTTCCGTGATTACCTCACCCAGCATGGTGTTTTCACCACCATCCGTGCCAGCCGCGGACAGGACATCTACGCCGCCTGCGGCTTGCTCAGCACCTCGAAGAAGATTGGAGAAATCCGACAGCACGAGGATGAGGAGCAGAAGCATAAATAAGGAGGGGGAGTATGGTTACGCAAAAAGAAGCTAAAGAAAAAGAAAAAATAAGCAGAACAGAAACAGGTAAGTTCTTCTACGACTTAAGTAAATCCACATTTACTATTACTGTACTTGGAAGTTTAGCTGTAATGTTTAAAGATAGTTCTATTCCAAACTCGCTTGTCGTTGGAGCGTTAGCAGGAATCGTCATGTCTGCTTCATTTTTTACAATAGGTTATAAAATTTTAAATAAGTAACGATATGGACATGTTTACATTTACAATGGTTACGAGTTGCATCATCTCATTATGCATATTGGGATGGTTATACACAAAACCTGGTCAAAAATGGCTTGATGGATTTAAATAAGATCATGGATACATTCACATTTACATTAATGGTTTTTGCCATTGCTGCCGTTTTATTAGTCAGTTGGCTATATACAAAATCTGGAAAAAAGTGGTTAGAAAAGCAATAAGATTTACCAAGATATGGAATACTTAGCGTTGACAATGACTGGTTACTTAGTAATTGCAGTTAGCTTTCTGGCTTGGCTTTATACAAAACCAGGAAAGAAATGGTTAGAGAATCTTTAAAGACTCTTCTTGCTGGCTGCCTCCTGTTACTCTTCCTGGCAAGCTGCAGCACAGGAGGGCGAAATGGGAAACTGCCCAAAAGCACGGGAATGCCTTACGAGGTGGTGCTTGAGGGAGATACCGACAGCATCGTAACCAAGATGCTGACGGAGGATGTGACAGGACTGCCCCAACCCGAACCACTCTGCCGACTGATTCAGGTGAAAAAGGGCAAGACCCGGGGAAACTATCTGCTCGTAAGAACCCGAATCGTCGTGAATATCGGAGAGCGGGATTTCGGAGAACAGAATATCGGAGAGCGGGATTTCTCCGTCACACTTCACCACGACGAGAATGCAGCGCCACAGAATATCATTCGCATAACCGCCCAATCGGCACAGCAGTTGCGGGAAAGGCTCAATGGCGAGAAACTCCGCCACATCGTGGATGAAGTGGAACTGAAACATCTGGCAGATATCATCTCCGGCAACCCCAGCAAACAAAACAGGGAGATGCAGGACGAAATCAAAAAGATGTTCGGAATCGACATGAAGATTCCTGCAGCGATGAACGCCAGCAAAAAGGCGAAAGACTTCATCTGGATCTCGAACAACGCCAGTTCGGGCATGCAGAACCTGCTCGTGTTTAAAGTGAAGAGTGAAGAACGAAGAGCAGGAAAAGGGAAAGTGAAGAGTGAAGAACGAAGAATGAAGAATTCAAATGCTTTTCAGGTTAATGACAAGGCTTTGATTGATAGCATTCTCCGAACCAATATGCCGGGTGAAACCGACAGCATGTATATGGTGATTCCCGTTCTTTCAGAAAGAGGACTCTGGGAGATGAAAGGGGATGCCATGGGAGGCCCTTATGTGATGCGTCGCATTCATAATAACCTCTACATCATCGCCTTTGTCTATGCACCCGAAATGAAAAAGAAAATATTAATCAAGCAGCTCGAAGCTGCGATTTCTACTATAAAATAAAATTTCATGGACAACAAAAGAATCAAAGTGGCTATCACCCACGGCGATACCAACGGTATCGGATATGAACTCATTTTTAAGGCATTCAACGAACCGGAGATGCTGGAGTATTGCACCCCTATCATCTACGGCTCGCCAAAAGTGGCAGCCTACTATCGCAAGGCGATGAACCTGCCAGCCCAGTTCTCCATCATCCAGAAAGCTGAAGATGCTGAGGATGGAAGAATCAACCTCCTCGCTGCCGTAGAAGAGGAAGTGAAGGTGGATATGGGTATGCCTACTCCAGAATCAGGAGCAGCAGCAGTCAAGGCACTCGACCGTGCCATGACCGACTATCGCGACGGTCTCTACGATGTGCTCGTCACAGCCCCGGTAAGCAGTCAGAACATCAAGATTGAAGGTTACACCTTCGTGGATCACAAAGACTACATCGAAACCTGTCTGGGCGACGGCAGCCATGCCCTGAGCCTGCTCGTAGGCGACGACCTGCGCATTGCCTCCGTCACCGGCAAGACACCACTCACCCAGGTGGCCAAGTCAATCACCCAGGAAAGCATCGTGGAGAAAACCACCCTGCTCTGGCACACCCTGAAGCGCGACTTCCTCCTCACCAACCCACGCATCGCTGTGCTCGCCCTCAACCCAAGCATCAACGAGGAACAGAGCTGCGGCACCGAGGAGCGCAACATCATCATCCCAGCCATCGATGCACTCGCCGAGAAGGGCATCCAGGCATTCGGTCCTTACCCAGCCGACGATTTCTTCGGCAACGGATACTACAACGAGTTCGATGGCGTCATGGCGATGTACCACGACCAGGCAGCCGTGCCATTCCACTCCCTCTTCAACGAGGATGGCGTGCTCTATACCGCCGGTCTCCCTATCATCCATACAGCAGCCAACACCACCCCATGCTACTATATGGCAGGCTACAACGAGGCAGATGCCATCTCGTTCCGCCACGCCATCTTCCTGGCACTCGATGCCTTCCGCCATCGTGAAACCAGCGAAGAGGCTTACCAGAACCCGCTGCCAAAGCTCTACCACGAGAAGCGTGATGAGAGCGAGAAGGTTCGCTTCTCCATCCCAAAGAAGCACGTTCCTTCCCCATTCCCTCCAAAGGGCGGAAACAAGCAGAACGGCACCAAGGGAAACAACGAGCAGAATGCCCCTAAGGGAAGCAACGGCAATAACAATGGTGGCAACAATGGTAAAGCCAACAACAATGCCAACAACAACGCCAACAACAACGCCAACAACAACGCCAACAACAACGCCCCACAGCCTGCCCAGCAGACTGATAAAAAGTTGACACAGCAGCCTAATCCTGCCGAAAAGCAGGCGCAGCCAGCTCCTCAGAAGCCAGCAGAACAGCCTGCTCCACAACCAGCAGAATAGGCTCGAAATACGTAGAGAATAGGCGAAATATCACATTTTCGCCTATTTTCTACCTTATTATACCCACTTTTTGGGCAAAAAAGGCAGTTAATTCAAAAAAAATGTGTAATTTTGGCAGCTAAATGGATAATTCTGAACTACAGAAAATAAAACAACGCTACAATATCGTCGGAAATAGCGACGGATTGAACCGTGCTCTCGATGTCGCCCTGCAGGTGGCACCGACCGACCTTTCCGTGCTTATCATCGGAGAGAGCGGTGTGGGTAAGGAAATCATCCCACGAGTCATTCACGATAACTCGCCGAGAAGACGCGAAAGATATTTCGCCATCAACTGCGGCAGTATCCCAGAGGGTACTATCGACAGCGAACTCTTCGGTCATGAGAAAGGTTCCTTCACCGGAGCCATCGGCGAAAGCGAAGGATATTTCGGCATCGCCAACAAGGGTACCATCTTCCTCGACGAGGTGGGTGAACTGCCGATACAGACGCAGGCCCGACTGCTGCGTGTGCTCGAAACGGGTGAATACATCCGTGTGGGCGGCACCGAAATCAGAAAGACTGATGTGAGAATCGTGGCAGCCACCAACGTGAACATGCGCAAGGCTGTGAGCGAGGGAAAATTCCGCGAAGACCTCTACTATCGCTTGAATACCATCCCTATCCAGATGCCTCCGCTGCGTGAACGTGGCAACGACATTCTCCTGCTCTTCCGCCTCTTCGCAATGCAGATGGCTGAGAAATATCGATTGCCTAAGATTTCACTCACCGAGGATGCCAAGGCGCTCATGCTGAAATATAAGTGGCCAGGCAACGTGCGACAGCTCAAGAACATCACCGAACAGATGTCGGTGCTGAGCCGGGAAAGGGAAATCAATCTCGAAACCCTCTCGCAGTTCATCCCAAGAGATGAGGAAACTACCCAGCTCGCCACCATTCCGCAAGCCGGGAACGAGCAGCATAGCTACGAAAGCGAGCGGGAGATGCTCTACAAGATTCTCTACGAACTCAGGGGCAACGTGAGCGACCTGCGAAGAGAGATGAAATCGCTGCGCGACCAGCTAGATGAAGCTCGGGGACTCAGCGGAGCCAATGGCTTCAGCCATCCGAAAAACATCTCAGGCATGCCTCCAGCCACGGTTTCAGGCGTACCATCAGTTACAGGAATGCCATCATCTGTTTCGGGAATGCCAGCATCTGTTTCGGGAATGCCAGCATCGGTTTCGGAAATCACATCCCCATCGGTTTCGGGAATGCCTGAACCCCACTACCCTTCCGAATTCGGCAATCTGCAGGAAGGCAGAATCTATGCCGAACCAAGACGGGATGCCGAGGATATCGAGGCAGAGGAAATCAAGGACATGGAGAATGAGAATGAGAGCGAAAACGAATCGCTCAACCTCAATGAACTGAGCCGACAGATGATAGAGCGCGCCCTGGAACGCAACAACGGCAACCGGAAGAAGGCGGCCGAGGAACTGGGCATCTCCGACAGAACGCTCTACAGAAGAATTAAAAAATACAATTTATGAAGCATCTACGCGCGTACATATATATAATAGGCATCGTCCTGGTGATGGGTGTCACAGCAGCCTGCTCCGTGAGCTACAAGTTCAACGGTGCCAGCATCGACTACACCAAGACCAAGACCATCCAGTTGGCCGACTTCCCTATCCGCAGCTCCTATGTATGGGGACCGATGGGTCCGATGTTCAACAACGAACTGAAGGATAAGTTTGCCAGCAACACCCAGCTCCGCCAGGTGAGCCGCAATGGCGACCTGAAGATAGAGGGCGAGATTACCCAATACTCACAGCGCAACAAGTCGGTGAGTGCCGAGGGATATTCAGCCCAGACCGAGCTGAGCATCACGGTGAACGTACGCTTCACCAACACCAAGAACCACAACGAGGATTTCGAGCGCCAGTTCACCTCTGCCAAAACCTACGATACCACCAAGAGCCTCGCCTCTGTGCAGGAAGAGTTGGTAACGCAGATGGTAAAAGACCTGGTTGACCAGATCTTCAACGCCACAGTGGCAAACTGGTAGTAGAATTTAGAGTTAATAGTTTATAGTTTAAAGTTAATAATATCGTGGAACTAAACAGATTGATACAACATCCTGAGGAAATGAACCGGGAGACGCTCTATGATTTGCGCGCCCTCCTGGCCCTCTATCCGTACTATCAGACGGCTCGCCTTCTGATGTTGCAGAACCTGTACCTGCTCCACGACCCGAGCTTCGACGAAGAACTGCGCCGTGCTGCCATCTACATCTCCGACCGCAAGGTCATCTTCCAGATGGTAGAGGCAGCCCACTATCAGCTCAAGAGCCAGAACTCAAACCGCCACGAAGCTATGGAAGGCAAGCCGAAGAGCGACCGCACCAGCAGTCTCATCGACCACTTCCTGCACTCCATCCCAACCGAAGCAGAGGAAAGGGAGAAGGAACCGGAAGAGAAGCGCAAGCCAACGCCAGCCGATGCCGCCGTTGACTACGTGGCCTATCTGATGGAGACGGAGACGGAAACCGAGCACGAGCAGCCATCTAGAACCATCGCACTCATCGACGACTTCATAGAAGAAGGCGGATTCAAACTCCACAAGGATAAGGAGGAGGAAAAGCAAGAATGCGAGGAGAAGGAGGAGGAGAAGCAAGAAAGCGAGGAAGCAGATGCTTCTGAAGATACATCGACTGTAGAGGATGGTGATGCAGCAAGCAAGGATAAGGCTTCGGATAAAGCAGAAGCAAGTGCAAAGCCAGCAGATGCAGCTGTTGCAGCAGATGCAGCAGATGCCGACAGCGGTGGCATCTTTACGGAGACCCTTGCCCGAATCTACATCAAGCAGGGCAAGTACGAGCGAGCCTATCAGATTATCGACCGCCTGTACAAGCAGCATCCACAGAAGAGTGCGTTCTATATAGATCAGCTCCGCTTCCTCGAAAAACTGATGCTTAACGAGAAGAAAAGAAAATAAATAATAATAATAAAACTAGTTTTAAAAAAAATGATTTACACATTATTTGTAGTATTGATCGTCCTGGTATCCATCTTGATGGTACTCATCGTTCTGATCCAGGAGTCAAAGGGAGGTGGATTGGCATCTAACTTCTCTTCAACCAACTCTATCATGGGTGTTCGCAAGACCACCGATGTAGTAGAAAAGATTACATGGACCCTTGCCGGTCTGATGGTAGTAATCAGCGTAGCTTGCGCTTACGTAGCTCCACAGGCTGTGGGCGAGAGCAGCGTAATGGAGGGTGCTACCCAGGAGCAGACCGCTCTTCCTGCTATGCCAGGTGCCAGCAAGGATGCAGCAGCCGGTGCTCAGAAGGCAGTTCCAGCAGCAGCCGGTGCAGAGAAAGCAGCACCTGCAGCAGAAAAGGCAGCTCCTGTAGTGCCAAACAGCCCTGCAAAATAAAAAAAATGTAAAAAAGTACGGAAATATTTGGTGGAACCAAATTTTTTCCGTACCTTTGCAATCGCTTAAAAAATGGTGGACGTAGTTCAGTTGGTTAGAGCGTCAGATTGTGGTTCTGAATGTCG
>ERZ1023701.18-NODE-18-length-67916-cov-126.592579_pt1 | contig 67916 bp, 61 predicted proteins | sample MGYA00380350_ERZ1023701 | MGnify/ENA primary metagenome ERZ1023701 (study PRJEB33179, sample SAMN07449025) | human gut metagenome | biome: Human-gut; feature: Human associated habitat; material: Faeces | host: Homo sapiens | place: India:Kasaragod | collected... | reverse complement strand
ACGGGTTTTCGTTATATTCCTTCAGCGTATGCTGTTGTGCATACCCCATGTTAGCGTGCTCACCGAACCTATCTTTCCAAGAGTTCGAGTTAGTCATAATGTCTGCAAGTCTATTATTGTCAACATTTGTAATACCGTAGTCGGCAAGCAATCCCATAACATGTGGGTCAGCTTTCAGTTTATCGACATCGTATGTACCATCGTCGTTACGGTACTGTCCAACTCCATTGATAATGTCGTTTGCCTGTTTAAGTCCAGCAGTAACATTGGTATCGTAGCGAATCTTAGCATCATCGCGGTTGTGTCTTCCCTGTGCGAACAGACCAATAAGCCCGCTCTTTCCATCACCACCATTGGCTGCGTTAAGAGCATTAGCGACCTGCGTGAGGAAACCATCTCCACTACCAGAGAGCAATCCACCAAGTCCACCCAGCGGCCCGTGAGATACTTCCCAGTTGTGAGTAACAGGAGCAACAATCATTTATATATCACCTCTCTTAGAATAATCCAGTCTTAGACCGAGTGTTTGTGTTAGTCGCAATGTACGATGCGTTGTTGTATACGTTACCAACGGAGTTAAGCGTATTGTTGCCAGAAGTATTCACGCCACTAGCAAGAGCAAGCCACTGTGCAGGTAAGTACATACTATTCGCCTGAGTAGAGGAGTTAAGGTTGTACTTGTCGTTAGCGTTCTGAACCTGCGAATTGATGAGGTTAAGGTTCTGACCAAGTGTGTTGTTGGTAAGATTAGCAGCCTGATTAAGGTTGTTAGCGTAATCCTGTGCCATCTGATTAGACAGGTTCTTCTGAATCTGATTGGTAGCGTTATTCAGTGCGGAAGAATTGATTACGCCACGACTAGCAAGGTCGTTAAGTCCTGCACCCATGCTGGTTTTGTACATGTTGTTGTACACCGTCTGCATGTTCTGCAGATACTGTTGCGGTAATTGACCATTGCTAATCTGGTCTAACTGGTTGGTGTATCTATTCAGTCCCTGAATCTGGCTACTAGCATTGTTCAGGGTGTTTGCCATGTCGTTATGCGCTGCGTTCCAGTCTGGCTGATACACATTATCAATCGAACTATTGGATTTATTGATAAGTTTATCGACGGCTGGCTGAATACTTTGCATATATCGAGTCTGAGCCGCAATAAGGTTCTTTTCTTCCTGCGATAGTTCTCTTTGTTTTACTTCCTGAGAGGAAGAAGATTTAGAGTGTCCACCACCCATTAGTTCACGTCCTTTCTGATGATAGCGTATCCATCTTGCATAGCGATAAACTGGCTATGTGTCAATCGTGTGTACGCTTTGTAATTCCTATTTGTAAATGTATAGCACGTTTTGATATTTAAGATACGACAGATAGTACAAACGTATTCCCAAATCGCTTGCCATTTGCAATTAGATGGCCCAATCTGCAAATACTTATCGTAAATATTAAACAAGAAGAAACTACCGTCGTCCCAAAACTTAACGTACTTAAACTTCTTACATTCTTCGCTTAATGTTTCTCCAGTCTTTTTCTCATACCGTTTAATTTTAGCTGGTAGTTTCTTCTTATCAAAATCAACGGGAGTTAATTGCGTCAGCGAGAGAAGTCCACTGTCCTGTGTTTCCATTATTTCTAGCCCCACTTCCATCCACGCTTTGAATAACTGTCGCAGATAAATGTTCAAGGTTAATACGATTAGTCGTGGACAAGGAATACTGTAACGTCTCTCCACGAATCTGTGAGCGGACGTGTTTAGTTGTTGTGTTCTGGTCAAGCGTAGCAAACACATTACCATTGCACGAAACAACTGTATTATCATTACCCATACTTGTACTGATATTCACGTTATTGATATGAGAGTTTAACAGGTCATAATCATGAATAACCCTAGAAGTATAAGATTGATTGATAGGTGTCGTATTAAAGTCCTGAACGATATTGTCGTTTAGATATGCCAAGAAGCCATGACCATCGTGCTCACCACATGTAAGTACACCGTTCTGGGTTTCTGTCATGTCATTTACTGTAATGTTACTAAAGTTCCATTTAGTAAATGCACCTAGGTTATAGTGAAACACGTAGATGTCATCGTAGTTATTCTTAGCAATTACCATCTGACGCCTATCTCGAAGGTCTGAAATCCACGGGTTAGATACGCCATCCATAATACTTGGGTTACATTTCTGTCCGAACTCTTCTGTACTATAGTTACCATAAGTAGCACTGTTGGTTAGCTTACGCAATCCTTGTGTAGATACAAATGCGATGTCGTTTGCAAATGGAACAATAGCATTAGCCCCTACAGCGTCAGAGTTTGTACCGACCAACGAGATATACCAGTTCGGGGCTTCACCAGAAATAGTGTATACATTACCAGACGTTTTGAATACGACAATATCGGTAGACATTGGCGCAATAGTCAAGAACTTACCAGCGTCATCGGCACCTACATTCTGAATATACTTGGCGGACGATTCGTCATCTGGGTCGTCGTAGTCAATACCAATAGCTTTTTCGCTAAGAGCATCACCAACGGCAGAGTAATAAATCGTGTCATCACCACTAGCTGCACACACTAATCGCCCAGACTTGTAGTACAATACGTCTACGTTTGGACTATTGTTAAGTATACCACCAGCAACACTAGAACCATCAAGCGTTACCAGTTTATTACGCTGCGATACCAGCCACGGAGGTGGCTGCATTAAGTACGCCTGTAGCTTACGTCCACTAGCAAAGAACACATTGCCACCGAAGTTCAAACACTTTGGTTTGTCGATAGTTCCGCTAGTTTTACCAAGCACAGTAATGTTACCAGCACCGTTCAACATCTTAATAGTTTTCTTCTGTTCGTTTCGACCAACGAAGAAGAAGGTAATACGGGTAGATGCATCGTACCATAGACAAGTGATAGGCTCTGTCTCTGTGTCGATTGGGTTATCAATAGCTGGTCTTGTACAGAACTTACCTGAGTAAAAATTAAATTGGAAGTTAGTGGCATCAACACATTCGTTATCGGCGATTTTATCTGGCTCTCTCGAGATGTTAATGCCACCCGTATTATCGCTAAACTCAAGTTGCTGTTTAGCTTCATGTTTACGTACTTGATATGCCATATATCACCTACAGTAATTTGTAAAACAATCCGATGAAGTCTTTATTGCCAACAACACTGACATCGTGATATTCAATGTCAATAGCTGGTTTAACTTTATCATCCAAGTAAACCAAGCCGATACTAGCGTTTACTGTTTTCGGCTTCAACCTTTTCAATTCTTTCTTCGATTCGGTCAAGGATTTCTGAAGTTGATTGTTCGATTCTTCGGCTTTCGTCAACGCCACTCTCGATTCGTCCAGTTGTTTCTTTAGCGTTGTCAACTCCTGCTTCTGCTTTTCCAATGTTGCCAGCTGTTTCTTGTTGTTGCTCCTCAGCTGCGTCAAGTCTTGTTTGAAGTCTATCCAATCTTTCTGACTGATAGTCATATCCGCAGCTGAAGCCACTGATGAAGCAGACAAGAGCAAGCACGAAGATAACAATAGTACGTTTAATTTCATTAGTCATACCATTCCTCTACGTCATAATAATCATTGCCAATTTTATAAGAATCCGAATACTGCCACATCTTAGCTGGACGTTCTGGATGTTCATCGTTCCAGTAGTTAGTGTTACTATAGTTAGCTACCCACAGCTGTACATAATCTGGTAGTGCACCGACATCAATGTCGTCAGTCAGTCCATAGTATCCAGAGTACACACCGACTGGAACATCGTGCGTATACTCCGTGATTACATTCAGAAAAGCCATGATAATCTCTGCTCTTTCAAAAGGAGTTGCATCTGGCATATTAGATTCTTCCATATCGAACCAGATGCCAAGAGACAGGTCGGCTCCCTCGTATTCATTTAGTTTATCAACGAGGGCCATAGCTTCCTGTTCCGCACGGAGTTTATTTCGCGCGTGCGTAAAGCAATATACACCGACTGGTACACCTTGGTCAAGTGCATTGTTCATGTGCCTATCGAAGTCCTCGTCAATGTCAGCCCCTTCACTAATCTTGACGATTATTCCCTTGATTGGGTCTGGAGCCTCCTCGAGGTTTGGATTCTCCCTCCACCCATTTACGTCGATTATCTTCATTTTTACCCTCCAAAAAATCTGGTATTTTATTACCGTCGTTATCAGTTTTAATTTTTAAGAACATCAGTAATGCAGCCATCGCAGCGGGTGAACACATGAGCGTACCCAATGCAATTAAATCGGACAACACTACTTTCCCCAATACAAACCACATCCACAACCAAGCCACGTTATATACCACGAAGAGATATACGTAAGCCCACAGGATTACATTCACCCACCGATAGTTCTTAGGTGTCTTGCCAATGTCAATGGTGCGTTTGATTGCTTGCCTTAGCGTATTCAGAATGTTCATTGTCGTCCCTCTAGTTTATGAACCTCTGTCTCAAGAGTGTCAAGGCGAGTCTTGTTAATTGAATGTGCCTCTTCCAGTCTAGCAATACGTTTATCCAAACCGCGTCTATCCACAGCGCTGCGTTCAAGTTCCTTGCGAAGTTCTTCCAGTAAGCTGTTATTCTGTGCAATAGCCGTCTTCAATGGGCTAAGTACAACAAAATTAAATGCTCCGCTAACGAACGTAGCAATAGAGAGCACAGCTAAAATATCGTCCCAAATAAGCATAGTCCTCCTTACGTCCCTTCTGTCTTCGATACATACAGACCGTCGGCAGTAGAACGAGTAATATATCCAGAATCGTTAGTTAATTGAGATACTTTTGTCGGTACAGTAGGCGTAGCTGGAATATCTGTTTTCTTTGCATACATAGCCAGCGCACTATTTAGTTCATTAGGTGTAACATACTGCGTGCTTGATGTAGGCGATGTCTCGTAGTTAATGATAGCAGCCACATACCTAGAATTGCCAATAGTTACTGGATATACGTTCATAATTTTATATCCAGAACCAACCAATGTAGTAATCCTATCGTTGATTGCCTGGGCTAGAGTATCTGTTTTCTGTGCTGTTACACAGTCTACCTTATACATATTACCTCCTTTAATGTAAATAAAAAAGGGGGCGTTACCGCCCCCTAAATTGTGTGTTATGTCGTAGCCGTTGGAGTTGCATACGGGTTAGCTACCGTATACGCTGGCTGAGGAAATGGTCTCAGCTGATTAACAATCATGGCAGTCTGTGCGCACTGCCCGACATTAAACTGAGCGGCCTGCAGTTCTCTTCAATAAACTTAGTGCAAATAGCACTGTTATCATTCAGCACGAAATACGATACACGTCCGTCCAGTGGAACACGGCAAGCAGAAACCGCGTCTACATTAGGGACACGCTGGATGACCTCGTAACCATAATTAGCATTTGGATATCAAAGTACATATTACCACTCCTTTCTTATACCTTCTCTATTGATATAAGAATTAGATGGTGGCTACGTACTGTTTGAACAATTTACCTTCTGGCATATCGGGGTCATCCCAATAGAGGGCTTTAGCTACTGCGATATACTTTTCGGGGTCTTTGCCTAAGACGTTAGAGAGGTCACTATACAACATGTTAATCGCGTAATACAAATCTGCAGGATGCTCAATGTTACGTTTCTTTGCTTCCTCCTCCACTTCTGCAAACGTCCAGTGCGGGCCAGTAGTACCGTCAACATTCTCCATGTGAGCTACCGCTTTGATGGCGATATCGTTATCAAAGTACGGGCCGCAATCCAGTTCGTGCAGTTTAAGCAGTAGGTGTTTTGCCTTTGGGTCTGCGGTTTCTAAAGTAAGGCTATCCAAGTATTCACAGATAACATTATGCAATTCGCGAGTCTTCGTGCCGTCCGCGGCATCTGAAGACATATCAAGATATTCCCTAGCAGTAAGCATATTAGTCCCCCCTTATATATTAAGAAATTTTAGACACATCAATCTTCTGATTCTCAAATTTCTTGTATGCATCAAGGTATACTTCTTTCTTGTCACCGTTGTATGTAACTTCATAGTACATACCATCGGGCAAGGTAGTTGACAACAGTGCCTTCCAGTTCTGTAAAGTTTTACAGAACCAAACAGTATAAACATCATCTAGTGTAATCTGTACGTTATCTGTTTTATCAATATGTTTATTTGCGTAATTCAAAACAATTTCTTTTGCAGTTTGCTGGTAGTTCATAAACTATCTCCTTATGTTGTTAATAATCGGTATGATCTGGTTTAAGTGTGTTGATTTGGGAATACCCATTTATTTACCCTCCTTTGCTTCTTTATTTTCTAACTTTTTCAGTTTTAACGGCTTGCTTCTCACACATTTGGGATTTATGCAAAGCCCCGTTTTCTCGTCCATCTTCTTATGACATAAAAAGCATCTTTTCATCAAATCTCACCTCTTTTCTCTGCGTACTCACGGACAAGCTCTTCCCTCTCGGCTTTTACATCCGGATAATAATCTTCATCCTCGATAGCTTTCGCCTTTGCCATTTCTAATTCGACCTCGCTGATTTTTGTTGAGTATTCCGCATCAAGAGATGCGAGTGCTGCCTCGCGCTTCTCGTCCTCTGTTGGTTCGGGCCGCGGCACGTACTCCCCATTCTTATAAAGCAGATCATGCTGTAAGGCGTTATTATATGTCAAAGCATCCTGCACGACATGGGTTTTATCCGGATATTCTGCCTCCGCTTTGGCCTGCAATTCTTCCACCGTGTCACCATGTACGCCAGTTACAAAGGACGTTACTCTTTCGCCTGCTGCGTCATAGATAGACAAATAGGTAGGTGTAGGGTTAGCGATTGAAACTTCCATCTCACTATCTCCTTCCATTAAAATAACCTCCATCAATCGGTATTTAGTAACCAATAGCACACCAAAAAGTTGCGACACCTCTATTTCTGTCAAATCCGGTTTTAGAAAAACTATTAACCCCGGTATAGTCGCGGGTTGCACTGCCCGTATTACTAGATGTATTCGTTACGGACAAACAGGCAGACTGGAAAGACACCGGGAATGTGACATGAGTGCCATCTGAAGCATATCCACCCTGTATAATGAGCGGTATCGTTCCGCCCAATTTCACCCACCAGCTGTTTGGGTTTGAAACGTCGCTTGCGACTACGCCAGCTGCTAAGAGATCATCTGTATCAAGGAATCGTTTGAACGGAGAAGAGTTAACTGAAATGGACGAATTGCCACCTCGATGATATATCCTGCCAGCATCCTGTTCTATCCACAATTGCGTCGCTTCATCTCCCATATTAGCAGGAATGTTAACAAGCTGCCCATATCTGGTTGGCTGATTAGGAAACGTATTTTCTGCAGAATAAGAAGAGAAAAAGACACCCAGCTTAGCGATCTCAGCGTTTGTCGATGGAAGTTTAAGGTTTTCTCCAAACCTATGCAGATGTTCCCATAGAACTTTGTTCCCTGCTAGTGGATTATCTATTATGCTATTTATCTTAGCGTTTATCACTTTATTCTGCACTGGATTAGTGCTGGTGTCTGACAGTGAGCTATCTACTGTAATACCGCTACCAGTGATGTCAGCTTTAGTAGCAATTTCGTTACCTTTATACGTGGTTGTACCAGTGAAAGAAACTGGAGCAGTGAACTCTGCCTTGACTGTATTGACCTTTACTCCACCATTAAATTCAACAGCTCCATTGTGTGTTACATTTCCGCTAAAAGATAACTTACCATGGAACAAGTTGTCAGCAAATCTACGTAAATTATTTGTAGAAATCCAACTCATATAACCTCCTTATGTGTTAAAAAGTGCGTCGATTTCTTCATCTGTTGCAGAGTCAATCGCAAATGTACCACCGTAGTTATCCCATCCAGAACCGTTCCATACTACGTTATCGCCAGCTTTAATCGGAACCCCATCGGAGTCGGAGCCCCCTGCCGCAGTAATGTTATACATATCTCCCAGTTTATTCTCTGTAGCTGTTGGCAAGTAAGCGAATGCAGCAACAGTACCTTTGTAACGAACTGCCTGAGAAATATCGGACTTTTTAGCGTAGTCATCCAATGTAGTGGTCAGAGAAGTCTTGGATACATAAGTGTTCGCGGCGTTGACCTTAGTTTCAAACGGAGTAACGTCAATAGTACCCTGTACTGCACTGAGTACGCCATCTACCATCTGCAAGTTAGCGCCAACTTTAATACCACCAGATACAGTGGCGGAGGCTACTGGCAATTTGTAATTGTTAGCGCCAGCCTCTACCCCAGCAAGTTTTGTTTTTTCCTCTGTGGTATAATCCTCTGTAGACAGCTGCTTACCCTCTACCTTATCGACTTTTGTGGCTAAATCAATAGTAGCAGAATCTTTTGTGTAATATTTGCTGTCAGCATCTGCAGTTCTCTGATATGAAGACAGGTCAACAGACATTACGCCATCTTCACTAACCGCGACGTTACCCCCACTCTTAACACCGCCAAGCGTGGTAGAATCTGCAGTCGGGAGTACGTACAAGTTTGCGCCAGCGGTAATACCAGCCAATTTTATTTTCTCGGCAGTGGTATAGTTATTGTCAGAAAGAACCTTGTTACCGTCTTTTTGTACGAATAGTTCCTTAGATTTATTAAGGAAGTGAGACAGTTGAGCAAGTTTAATATATTTATCGGCCATCAGCTTCCTACCTTTGTAGCAAATAATAAATCAATGTCGTCATCAGTCGCAACATTGTTTGTAATGTTATCAACATATTTTATAATAGTGGCGTTGTTTTGGGTTACTTTTGTATCCGTGTAACCAGTAGCACGGGTATAACCTTCAATATCGCCAGTCTCTCTATTCTGAATTTCAGTATCCAGCCTATCAGACAACGCCGTGTCAGAAGCCTGCAGCCTATCTACCTGTGTTTTGATGTTAGCGCTAATCTCATCGTCAGATGCCTTACGGGTGTTAATCTCGCTAGTAAGGTTACTGGAGAGTTCGCCAACCTTTTTGGTGACATTAGCGGCTACGTTAGCATCGTTGCCAAGAGCATCAGCCAGTTCCTTCAAGGTATCGAGTGCTTCTGGAGCACCACCTACCAGACTAGCAACCTTCTGGTCTGTGTACAGTTTAGCAGTGGACAGAGACTCAGCAACTTTATCGGATACCTGAGCAGAAGTATCTGCACCCATATCAGCCAGAGTGATATCTTTCTCTGTATTATCAAAGTATAATACGTGTAATGCACCTTTAGTCTCACCAGTTAATTCTTTCACTGGATTCTGCAGACTATTTAACTTGTCTGCGATTTCCTTAGCGATACTGGTTACAGTTGTAACAGTTGTGTTGGCTTGTTTAGCGTCAGCTTTGGTGTTTTCCATATATGCTTCTGCAGTCTTTTCAGCTTCTTTTGCAGCTTTCTGCGAGACATTAGCTGCGCTCATATAATCTTGAGCATTCTGTTCTGAGACTCGTGTTCTACGCAGCAGTTCTGCCACGTCGTTCTTCATGTTGGACACGTCCGTCTCGTTATCCTTGATATCCTTTAAAGTATCAATGGCTTCCTGCACTTTCTTCTTGGAGTACAAAGCCCAAGAGCGAGAGGATTGCGTTAGTCCAGTAGGAGATTCAAGGTCTGGCTCTCTGTCTGGGGTTGTTTCAGATACCGCCCATGCCTCAGCTTTATTGACACTGCGTTCGATATCAACCATTGCATCGTCATGTGCAGTCTTGATTTGTTCAAGAGAGTAGGTACGCACCTTATGAATTTTATCTTCAGCGTCACGTTCCCACTGGTCGATATTGGCTTTAGCCTGTGTCAGCAAGGAGTTGAATGTACTGGTCATGTACGTCATCTTTTCAGTGACCAGTGTATTGATAGTGTTTACACCAGACGTACTAGCACTCTGCGTATCTTGAAGTGCTTGCTGTGCCTTCTCCGCATTTGTCTTTGTGGAGGCTTCGAGTTTCGTTACGTTCGCTTCAGAGGCTTGAATCTTTTTATAAGTAGAGTCAATGCCGTCTTTAATGGAAGTAACGTCACCAAGTGCGGCACCAGCGTCCTGCGTCTTACCGTCATCATACGTGATGATAAGGTGAGCTTTGTCATCTAGTGCTACACTGGAGATACCGATACCACGTTCCCCTTTCTGTCCGTAACGTAACGTTACTTTGACAGGGGAACTGGATACAGTTACATGATTCACGTGCTACCTCCTTGAGAAATACCTGGGGAAATAAATGCTTTACCGTTGCAGATTCGTTTAACGTCATGTCCGTCAAACATATTGACATCCCAATAAAGCTCTTCCCATTCTTTATAAGAATTACCACCAGTATCAATGGAAGCAGTTTCTTCCGCAGTCAGTGATAAATTAACGATACCATTTTTAGGGTCTACATCTACCTGATGCATCTTTGCAATAACCGTGGTATCCTCGGCTGACGCTTTTACACTAGCGTAAAACTTGTAATCACTAATATCAATAGGTGTATCCTCTTCTCCCTCAAGGAGTTCAAACTGAATATCAAAGTCTGCCCCTTGAGCAATAACAATATCAACTACTGGTACTAGCGGTGTTGTGTTATCACAGTTATGTCTTAGCACTCGTTACCTCCTTCTGTATAAGCCAATCAACAATCGGACCATACAATGCTTTTGCATTTTCACAGTATCTTTTTAAATCTTTGTCAGTTGTAATCGGACAACCACCAAAACAAAAGTAAAATACTTTACAGTTTCTACATCTTTCGCCATGTTGTCTATCAACACACTTGTCCCAATCCTTGGAATACGAAGACGGAGTACTCAGGTTGTGGCAGTTATAGAAATTACCATCTAAGTCTATATTAATAACAAATCTGCCGTTGCCGCATTTAGCTCCTTCATATGGGGATATAGCGTGTATCTTAGCCCAATGTAACTCACGATTAACCCAATCTTTTTCGTTCTCGTTTATAGTTCCATCATCATACGCTTTCAGTACGTCCTTAACATCATTTGATAACTGCGTTGTGTTAATATCTATTAGTGACTTGTCGTCTAATCCATTGTCCATTATTAAGTTTACAATACTATATCTTTTGCCATCTGGAAATTCATTATGTATACTTTTGAATACATTTCCTAGCGGAGAATATTTTGTAATAGTACTTGCTATTGCAAAGTTCTTTAACTTCCTAATTGTGTCTCCGTTTTCCGCAAACGCATCATATCCTCTAGTATAATAACTAGTGTCACCATCCCATGACACAGAGATATGGAAATCGTACTTGTTGAAGAAGTCAACCATATCATCGGTAAGCAGTTTACAGTTAGATGGCATATGATAAGATAAGTTTGGTCTCCGTGTTACAATCTCTTTAATTGCTGGGAAATATAGCAGTGGTTCGCCGCCATAGAAAACTACACGCACATTATCTTTAATCGACATGAAAAACTTCCAGAACTTAGGACTAATACGTCTAGCTATTGGGTGTTCGATTAGGTTTCTTTGCACGCAATATCTGCAATGTAAATTACATTCATTGCCTAACATTACATATAATGTATTCATTTCATTCTGCATGTATGCGAACTCTTCTCCCTTCTAGTCTGCTATGTTCTGGTCCGATGAACGCGTCTTCATTCGGTATATAATCGTATACTATATTAGTGACGCTATTGTCATTGAGTTTACAACTTTGATTTCCGTAGTTAAAATACAATGGACCTTCATATGCATTTTTATTTAAATACACGGAGAAAATAATCATGTCATCACCAATCTCGAAAGTTACTTTAGTATCATAGCTAAACTGCAAGTCGAGTGCGTGCATATCTGATATTGGCTTAAATACACAATCAAAAGAATCCAAGTCTCCCTGTAGCTTATATTGATTGCTAGATAAAAATATCTTGATGAATGGTTCTTTATTTACAATGTCAACTTGAGCAATAATAACTGCATGTATCGCTGCATATGTCTCTGAAGGGGCTAACCCTAACACCTGTAGTAATTCACGATAATTATACAGTGTAAATAATTTATTAGCTACTGGAGAGTATACGACTATAGCACTGTCTCCTTCATGCATGTGCTTAATGTCTACTGTGCAGAAATAATTATCAGTTTCTCCTATATCAACGTGTACTGATATACCATTGTCAACTTTGACTATACCAACATCTGACTCTAGCGTGGTCTGATTCTGAAAAACGAACAATCTCATCGCACGCCTCCTTGTGCTTTTCATAAAACTTTACAAACCAACCTAATAATAGTTGGTTGTACTTACATTCTCGCTCTCTAAATAATTCTTTTGAGCAACCACTGCCGCAATACTTAAACAGATTACACGCTTTACACTTTATCGGTGGGCCGACGTATGGTTCTCTCTTGTACAGACACTCATACATATTCCCATCAAGGTCTAGTTTAATATTCTTATGGTTTGCACAGCGTGTCTCTCCGTCTATAATTGTATGGTGGATGCGTTTTACAAGTAAGGAGAGCAATGATTTCCAACGGATATTTACGAGCTTAAATTTTTCATAATCAGATACCATTTGCTTAATCACTTTAATCTCGTCATTCGCTAGTTGAATGATTTGTAACACATCTAAGGCGTAACATTCGTTATCGTATACTAAAGTGTGAGCGTGATGAGGGTACGCATAGATGGGGCGTTTGATAATATTCTCCTTCTCATTGATGTCCTTCGCCCACTGCTTAATGTCACAGTGGTTATGTGTTAATGTAGACGATACGCCAAACTTACCAATTTCGATAGGCTTTGTTAATGGGTCGAACTCTCGTTCAGAATATTTACCATCGTAACTAAATACGACAAAAAAGTTATGTGCATTGAAGTAATCTTTGTATCTGTCGAATAACTTTCCATTCGTTGTTATGTAGTAATCTGCATTTGGTTTAATGTCAACTATTTCCTTAATTACATCCATGTATAGCGTCGGTTCACCGCCATAGAAGAATATTTTAACTTTGCCTGTTTTAGCCAGAATGTTTTTTAATTTACTAGATACAACAGGTGAAGTTCCAGTCTCGTCCCTGTGACAATATGGGCATGACATGTTACACCTATTTCCTAGGAATATACTGACTACTTCGACTTTTGAAAAATCAACGTGTAATCGTTCCATGTATCGTAGAACTTCCTTCCTAGTTTAAGCGTTACGTCCCCAGTAAATCCAAAATGGAATATCTTAAAGTCACCCTCACCATGGTCTAATCTCACCCGTTTAGTATCTACGACTCCGCAAGAACAATCTATAAAGACTTCCTCGTTGTCGCATTCTCTATTCAGTTTCTGTTTAGCTTCCCCGTGGTATTTTTGAATGTGCACATTGATATATTCTTTGTCTGTAATATCTACGTGATTGTCGCCATCAATAAATGTTTTATTGTGTCTATCTCTATACTGCTCAACACCGTCAATGGTAATACTATATCCATCCCACAAATCGGTACGTACATTCTTGGTTTTTGAGTCCTGTGTACTGTCGTATGACTCTATAATAAAGTTATCTGGAACCGTCAGACTATTGTATGCGCCATGCAGCATTGTAATTGTCATGTCGTGTGTATCCCCAGACCAAACACCAGTATCCACTTGTGCTACTTGTAAAGGAGAATACAGTAACGCAATCTCACCAAAATCCATTTTAATAGAAGAACCAAGCCTATTCAGGTCGAGCACCTTGAAGTCTGAATAGTATGTCTGTCTAAAGTTTTTAGATTTTCCGCCCACATCTAAAACTATAGCGTAAGAATGATATGGCTGAATATCTTGTATGGTTATCATTCCACTAATATCGTGATAATTGTTCAGCTGTTTGAAATATAGATTCACGGTCAGGTTATTATTGTGCATGACTACGCCGCCGCACGATATGTCACTGGGTACATTGTTGTATCTAATCTTGTACATAATACACCTCAACTGCCTGCGTCGTCGCCGCAACCGTCGCAACAGTTACACTGCCAACTCGTACCGTTCTGTACTAGGGTAGCTTGCACAGAATTGGCTAATAGTATTTTAATAATGTCAGCTAGTTCGTAGTTACCATTAGAAAACATTGGAGTAAACTTTATGTAATAAAGTGGTTGTTTGCCTTTGCCAGTTTTACGAGCAACCTGGAATGCTGGGTCAGCTCCAATTCTACCACTACTGCTATAACTATCACTGTTAATGTCAGCCGCAAATTGCTTATAACCACTGCGATTATACGGAGAACCTAATCCGCCTTGTCCGTACACAGTACCAGTTGCATTTACGTCGCCTTTGATAGTAACTCCACCATCAATAGTGACACCACCGCCAAAATGAGCAGTCCCGTTCTCGTTGTTAATCCACGCCTTATTGTCTTTGCCGACACCGTTAAAGTAAGTGCATTTACCACGTAAGACAAGCCCATAATCTTCCTTTCCATCCCGCGGCCACTCTTCTTTCCCGATACTAGGGTCTTCGGTGGTACTATTGTTCACGGTGAATACAATTTTGTTAGCGCTCATCTCTCCAGTAGTGCTAATTGTCCCATTACTAATAATGCGATTTGCAGTAATCACGCCATCAGCACCATCAGTAGGCGACATATTCATGTACGTCAAGGTACTAATATCAGCAGTACCAAATGTAGCATCAACAGCATTTACCGTATTAGCGGTCAAATCAAGAAGTGAGCCATTCTCTGCGTTTAATGTATCCGCTTTAATCCGATTTGCCTCGATTGCATCGGCTTTAATTGAATCGTCAATGGTCAATGAATCTACAGAAATAGTATTACCAACAATATTCCTGGCATCAATAGTATTAGTAGTAAGACTCCTACCCGTAATATTGTTACCATGAATATCAATGAATGTATTCAAATCAGAATGTCTAGGGTTGCTCACGTCAACCGGCACAGACGTAGAATGATTAGACTCACCGATACAATCAAAGTATGTTAGACTGATTACGTCATGCTCCTTTGTTGTATAATACGTAAACGAGTGCTGCGTGTAATCCACCGCAAACTTTACGTTGTTAATATACACATTAGTCCCAAGGCCATATGCAGGTGCTTTGAATGTAACTGTAATTTTATACTGGTCTTCGTTGTCGTCGGTACCAACTGTCACGTCAGGAGCTTCAGGTGTGGTCAACTGTGGAAACGAATAGGTAGAATCAAGAGATGTAGAGTATTTCTCGCTGATACCAAAGTTGGCCGCGTAGATTGTGCCGTTGCGTTCTTTAGGAACATACGTGTACGACTGACCACGAGACCTAGTTAACAATCCATCATCAGTACCGAAGTTATTATCACCATCACGCAGTTCAGTATACGTATAAAATGCATTAGACTGCTGTGTCCACTCAATCAACAGTCCTTTCGATGTGGCCGTTGTAGTCAGTGATGCAGGTGGCGTGGTATCTCTTACCTGTACTGGAATGAATGTTACAGCACTAGGTGCCTTACTTTCGTCCGACCGTTTACCATCGTCGGTTACACCAATGGCTACAACTCTGTAGCGATAACCAGGTAATACATTCGGAATAGTGGCAGTTAACGCATCGTTTTTGGACTGGTAGATTCGTGACCCTACTTGATTCCAATTCACTGATGCATTACCTTTTTGAGGAGCTTGCTGAAGATTTAGCAATGCATACTTGTATACGCGAGAATCGTTAAATGTGTCAGTTTCCCATGTGACAGTTAAGTTATAGTAGTCACCAGATTTAGCATATGAAATTCTAACGTTAGACAGTTGGTTGCTAATAGTAGTAACAGTAGTACCATCACCACCACCTCCACCACCAGAACCACTGCCAGTACCAGCGTAGGTCGCGATGTAGTTCAAAGACTTACGTACAGCATCAGCGAACTTACGACCATCGCCTTGTGAGTCTGTTGGAATAGCGGCTACTAGGCGAGCCGCTTGCGTATTAAAGTCTGTTGCCATCTATTCACCTCATTTCGGAAGTAACTTAGCAATGCTAGTTGTGAAATCCATTTCGGCTCCCATATCAAATCCGTGGTTCTGCATAGCTAGTGTCACAACCATTTGTGCCACTAGGTTTAATAAAGCAGAGTTGAACCAAGCCGTACCCTGTGGCAAGGTATCCTGCAGTGTACGGAGAAATTTCGGTCTTGTCCAATATCTAAATGTGCACGGTAAATCGCCATAGCAATATAACATATGGTTATATCTCTGCACTGGTGGTTTACCAGTTGGCATCCAATAGTCCTTTGGGATTTCAATCTTACGCTCGTTCATTGTCAGATATCCAGCAATCTCATCGTAGTCCGTCTGAATCATGACCCCCCATGCCATATTGATAGCATCATTGATATATGCGAGGAGCTCGTCGTCAGTATACCCAGTCTCGATAGCGTCAGACACTCTCTGTCGAATAGCGTAACGGATAATAAACTCTTCCCCAGTCATCCTGTCAAAAGTGGTTTCTGGGTTATCGGTATCAGTAGGAAGTCCAGGGTCGCCTGTATCTGGCTGGATTGCATCTTTCTGCTTTGGCACGTACACGATAATTCTATCAGACGTTTGAGTACCTCCTTGCGGAGTGTACGTGAATTTAAGTACATATGTATAATCGTCATTAAGTCTATCGGCTACTAAAGATAATGCAGAGCTCGTATAGGTATTGTTGACTTTGGTAAATGTTGCCAGAATATCAACTGGGGCATTGTTCAATAGGAATACTTCATTACCAGACTGCACAACATCTACCTTACCAGCAGTGTTGTTTCGGTACATATTGAATGTAGCTGACGATAAAACGATATCTCCACCAACATCCCATGTAATCGCTACGTTAGTCAGCATATGATTATTATAGTCATATGTCATCTTAGCCGTAGTTGCCATTAGCTACCAGCCCCCTGTTCAGTCTGTCCTTGCATAGGGTCTGCCTCCAATACCGTATTCTTGATAAGACGATTGAGCTGCCATTCGCGATAGAATGGCACCTTATCGGTAAGCAGATGCACCTTCGGTCTCAACGCAAAGTATCGAACAATTATGGGACACGGGTACTCTTGGTCAAGTAGTTCCATCATTACCTTATCCTCTTCTTCGGTAAATGCGATTGGATACTGACCAATAAATTCGATAAAGTCGTCAGGTCGTTCCACTTCTTCTCCAGCGGAGAGCTGGAACTCCTTTACAAACTCTGGGGTTTTGCTATCAGCAAGCTCAAGGGATACCGTATCAATGGCGTTATTAAGGCAATAGATAAGTTCTTCATCAGAGTATTTCAACTTAGACATATCATTAAGTTTCTGACGTACCTTAATCAGTAGTTGGTTTACTGTCATTCAATCACCCCTTTACAAATAGAATGGAAGTTCTCTTGTGATTTCGTAGTCGTTGGCTTGACCGTTGGTTTCAGCGGCAACGGCATTAGCGATATCATCGTCGGAGATAGAGCCATTGATATAGCCAATACATAATCTAACCAAGAGAAGATAAAAGAAATAAGGAAGTTCAATGATTTCATCCAAGTGATGAATCAATGGGACGTGTCTAAAATAAATCATAGTGTCATCGGTGTCAGTATAAATCTTTGTACCACGGATGTGCCACTTGATTTTCTTGCGTTCGCCCTCTGGTAGTTCTTCATCGGACAACCACCCAGAGAAGTTGATATAATCGTCTGGTAACTCTACACCATACTTGCACGCTTTAACTGTAGTCTCTTTTTTAACATACGGAGAGTCAAGCCGAACAAGTTCAAGATTCACATATGTTAGTACATGGTTAATAGCTGTCACAAGTTCTTCGTCAGAGTGACTACGATTATATAATTCGTTGAGTCCCATCAGGATATCATTGGACAACCTTCTTGCACGAATGTACTCCATAATTCCTCCTTACATGTGGTCAACTGTCATAAACTCTGGGTTGTCCTTCAGCCACTGTTTGATATACTTGTTGAAGCTCTCGTGGTCGCCACACGCCATGGCTTCCTTAGCACACTGGAGTGTAAGCTCTGTAGGATCGTTCCAACACTCATAAGGGATACGCCCCAGCCTTCGACCACCTTTGTGCTTCCCGAGATATGGGTCTTTCTTTCTATCCTCGTAGCAGGAACGCATAATATCAGTTGCATCCCAAGTATTAGTCAGTGACCAGTTACCATGTTTATCGACATCAACGTCTTGTCTTACAATGTTATTACTCATGTTATCTCCTTTTGATATAAGAAAAAAGGGGAGCCATAGGCTCCCCAATCTTCTATACGAGAACCTCCGTTACGGTGCAACGGTTGGAGTAATGGTCTCCACAACAACTGGTTTCGGATTAACCTTACCAGTCAGGTTCTTAATACGAGCGTTAGCATTCGGTGCGGTGCATTCGATAGATGCTACGCCAGTGATTACCTTTTCCTTGTAAGTACCGACTCTCGGCGGTTCTTCAGTATGGAACGGAATAAGGTAGCCAAGTTTCCAATACTGCGGGTCGAGCAGGTCAACCACATCGTCAGAGTACATGCGGTGGGCTTCCAGACGAAGAGAACCAAAGTCAGTCTCGATGATTTCGAGAGAGGTGGTGATACTCTTGTCACCTGCCTGACGAATCGGCAGTGCACCCTGAGTGAAGTCAGCGCATCCGCGTTTGTTACGTGCGGACATAATAGCGACGGTCGGGTCGCCACCACGCTGCCAAGTCAGCTGCATTGCATCGTTCAGGAGGTCGAACGTAAGGTTGCCCTTAGCGACATCCTTCGCTGCATCAATGCAGTTCTGGAAGGTGAGGGAAGTCATCTTAGTTTCTTTAACCTTACCTTCGCCAGAGGAGACACCATGACCATTCGCGTCATACTCGACGGAGTTCATAGCACCTTCTGGGCTATCGTACAGGTAGAACGTATTAGCGTCCTTAACTGCTACGTAGTAGGCAACGTTTTCTTTACATACAGTACCACCACGAACGATAAGGGCGTCGCCGTTTACAAAGCCGTGGTCGTTCAGAGTGAACACACCAGCAGTTACGGTTGCACCTTCCAGTTCATCTTCAAGGAAGTACGGGATACCACCGAAAGTACCAGCAACGTTTTCAGACATCGGGGTTGCAGTGGTGTTGTTGACGATAGCGTATTCAAGGTCGCCCGCAATTTCCTTACCAGCCTTAACAAACTGGTACGCCACCTCATCACGAACACCGTACTTCTTGATAGCCTGGGTGATATCAGAGATGTTGTCCTATATCTTCGAGCGAAGTCGCTAATTTCGCCCCGTCACTAACGTGACTGCTGCAAGTTTCCAAGCAGAGGAGACTATTTCTTCACCTTCCCGTTTTAGGTTAAGGTGCTTGGCACTTCCACTCGCTTGAGTGTACTCCATTACTGGATAGTCGTTACGGGTTCCCAGTATAACTGGGCTTCCCACGAGATTGCCCTCGTCTTTACGTTAGGGTGTCCCTCGTTTTCACCAAGTTTAGACCAAGGATTTCTCCAAGGAATGACCTATATTGTTAAGCCGTGCATGAACTGCTGAACGGTGTTGTACATCCAACGTCTCGGAACGGTTTCAGTGGTATCGAAGTTGATAACTTCAGGATGCTTGTTCACCATTGCCGGACGGAGAGAGTCTCTCAGCCATTCATGTTTAGTGGATACTACGGTAGTTTTACCGAACATCTGAGTGAGTTTAGTTTTATCTGGGTCGAGGTTGGTAATGAAGTCAGACATATCTCTAACAGTACCAACGACGTTATAAGAGCGAAGGGCAGAACCTTTATTATGCGGGGCTGCTGCACCTGTAGCTGGCATACCTACTGCCATTGAGTTGTTACCTCTCTTTCAATTTATACGCCAAGCTCTTTCGCAAACCTAGATACGTATGCCGCCTGTTGGTCGTTAGTCATCTGACCAAGCGCAGCGTAGTCCATAGTTTTCTGTGCCTGTGGCATTGCACCACGGTTATTTGTTGGTTCGACATACGGTGGACGTACCTGCGGCTGGACAGGCCGAGGCATAGGCTGCGGAGCCTGCTGTGGCTGGTTGCCACGATGATAATACATATTCGATACGGCCTGCATGTAATTGTCAAGCACTTCCGCGTTACCAGTCTTGAGAGCGTCCTGTACTTCCACATACATTTTGTACGGGAGGTTCTGGAGACTACTCAGAGCGAGCTGGTTAATCGTGTCGAAGTTGGGGTCTTGTCTATATTTAGCAGTAACCGATGCGATTCTCTGAGAAGCAGCTGCCTTTTCAGCTTCCTGCTGCTTCATCTCATTGACCCTCTGTAGGGTAGCTGCTTTGACATTACCAACTTCATTGACATATGCTGCCATATGTTTACTGTTGTACTCGTCAAAATCTTCACCAAAGAGCTGTTTAACTCGGTCTTTGCAATACGTATCAACCTGGTCGAGGTACGCTCTCTGGTCAGCCATAGCACGCTGCTGTACTTCTTCTGGGGACATCTGTGGCTGCTGGGGCTGAACATTCTGGGGCTGAGGGTTGTTCGCAAACTGCTGCATCATCATCTGCCTCTGCTGTTCGAGAGCCTGACGCTGAGCTGCGAGTTCCTGTGTTTTCCTAGTGTAGTCGGCCTGTCGCATGTAGCCATTACGCATTTCGTCCATAGAAACCTGTACGTCCTGTCCATCTACACGGACAGTTTGCATTTCCGGCTGTGGCTGCGGTACATCCTGCGGCTGGTCTTGGGCGGGTTCTGGTTCATCATCGTAGTCGCCTGTCGGTTCACCGAAGAAGGCGTCAGCAAAAGTGATGTCACCGTTCTCGTCAATGCCAAATGCAGGTTCGTCAGCACCATCACCCTGCGGTGCAGTCTGCACATCCGGTGTATCCACTGGTGCAGTTGTTGCAGGAACAGGTTCCTGAACTGGTTCTGTCATCGGCATTCCGTTCTGCATATCTTCCATAAAGTCCTCCTTTTGCACTCCGTAAAGGTTGGTGCAATAAAATATATATACGTCAATAGCCATGCAAAATTTGTTCGTTAAATAACGAGGTTTTGCACGGTTTTGACGAAACTAACTGGCACGGGTTGCTAGAATCGAACTAGCGCATTGCTGGGTCAAAGCCAGCCGCCTTCACCACTTGGCTAAACCCGTATCACTATTTGTATAAGAAAATTATCTTTGGCTCTGGTTGTAATCACGCAGCGCATTGTATGTACGAATTAACGGGTCGTGGGCATCATGATATGCGTACGGGTTTGCGTCCTTATAGGTTTGAGCATCGAGCTGGTAGTAGTCAGCGACACTAGGCTGTGCATAAGCATTATCCATAGCATAGTAGTCTGCTACGGAAGGACCAGTCATATCAAAACCTTCGGAAGAACCAGAGCCACCAGATTCAGCAGGTGCTTCATAGCTCTGAGCGGCAGACGGATTATAGTCCTGTCGCATAGCGTTTTCATATGCCAACTGCTGACGACGTTTTTCCCTTACGTACGCTTCATACTCTGCCTGTGTATGGTCAATACCACCGTTGTCACTAAGGTATTTATGGAAACCCCAGTTCACTCCTGTATTATCGCGGTTAGCAATTTGTTCATCTGTCCACCCTGCATCTTTCATGAGCTGGATGCCTTTATCGTTGATAGTATCACCTGTGTTGGCGTACGTCAGCGGTGCATTAGGAGTGCCAGACGGCAGAGTACGTGTAGCAAATTCATAAGAACCTGCTGCTGGTGTCGGCTTCAGCTGGCGACCGTTGTCGATAGCTGCCTGGCCACGGTTGGCAGACCGCACCCAAGCGTTACTATCATCATTAGTCGGCGCCATGAATCTATTGCGAATACGTTCACGCTCCCTGTCGTAGTCAGACATGGGGGCATTTGCCTGTGCATCTGGCTGTACGCCAGCTGCTTGATTATAGGTGTCTGCGAGAGCTTTAGCTGCTTCATATCTTTGGATATTCGCCTCTCGAGGAATTCGCCTCGTATACTTGATTGCCATTAGTAACCTCCTACTCCATTAGTCGGTTCAGCAGGTGCGCCATTGGGAACCCTATTATCGGCTGGCTGCTGACCAATTTGTTTATCTGGAGAGAGGGCGTCACTACCTTGTCGCACAGTAGAAGTGACCGCTCCTCCTGCTCCTTGTGGTGCAGATGCACTCTGCATAGGCACTGTACTCTGACCAGTGTTATTTGTGTTTGTTGGTAACGTATGATTCAAGAATACTACCTGCACATAGGGGGGGAGTGAGTAGAGAACCTGAATCGGTAACGAGCCATACTGGAAGTAGTAAGCCACAACATCAGGGGGGAGAGTCTGAAGTGTTGCCTGAATGATTTGTGCTTCAAGCATAGTACGCTGTTGCGCAACAACAGGGTCAGTAATATAGTCACCTGTATTTTTAATACCCATGTTTTCCATCCAACGCTTCATGATGTTGTAGATGTTGTGTGGAGTTGCAACTGCAACACCAGCAGCGTTTACCTGCATGATAGCGGTCATGAGTGTCTGAAGCTGGGTATTCATAGCTTCTTTACTCTGGATGGAGAGACCTGCGTTTACGACCAAATCGAAAGAGCCAGACAGGTCATCTGGTTTAATTTCCATGGGTTCCCCTGTTAATCGAATAACAGTGTTTTGGTCGATAAACTTTTGGTTCAAAGATATAAGAAAACGATATAATTCATACACACCTGTTTCAGCAAACATACGAGCAATAAGTTCCAGTCGCTGATTAGATGCGTTCATGATGGCATTGATACCGCTTGCTGTTTTATTCAAGCTGGAAGCATCAAGACCTTGGTTATATCGTGTGACACCTGTACGCTGTTCCTTCTGCCCTTCCGTCCATTCAAGGAAGTTAAATGTGTAAGGAGCAATCTGATTGACTGGCATAGACATTGCCACGTCACTCATCTGATATCCAGGCTTCTTACGAATGACGGCACGGCCTTTGTTGAAGTCGTCTACGTTAATTGCATCTGGTGCAAGAATCATCTTCGGGTCGTTCGTCAGTGCCAAGTTGTGGATAATCTGGCGAATCAGTGCCACCTTCAGATTCTGGATTTCACCAACAAGTTCAGCATAAGAACGCTTAGACCAAATACGGTGTGGGTCCTGCGTCGGGGAAATAGCGAAGAATGGATGTCTACCCATGTAGTTCGGTTCGCAACGAAGGATATGGTCTTGGCACAGTGTTATAATCATATCCTCAAGGATACCATCACCGTTAATATCAATCTTCGTATAGCATTCGTACAGAGTTACCTCTTCACGGGCCTCATCTGCAGCGGAATGGAAGCCGTAGTACTGGTCGCCAAGCACTTCCTCCATTTCAGTATCGGCTTCATCGAGCCCATACTTAGAGTGCCAATGCTCTGGTTTTACCTCTTCAACGTTAGCGTATACGCCCTGTTGTTCCATCTTTCTGAGGTAAGACATAGTAACCCGTTTCTTGTGAGCAACAAAGTTTGCTTCATCAAGAGTTTTTGCGTCTGGCGAATATAAAAAATCAGAAATAAGAATGTTCTCAATCTTTGGAGCATTCTTCAGATAGAATGTGGAGTCATAAACAACAGTATAATCGCCATACTTATCGGGGGCAGAAATGGATTCAATCTTCACGCCAGTGTTGATTAAGGCCTGTAAACTCTGAAAGTTGAGCACACACTGCACAGGCTCGTAGCCCTCTTCCCTGTCCCAGTAACATTTAACAACACCAAGACCGGTGATAAGTGCGTCTTTCATCCAGTTATACAGAATCGGGAAGAAGTGGTTCTGTCTCTGCAGCTGGAAAGAAATAAGGTCTTGCATAATCTCTGCGTTATGGTCATCTTGTGCATCTACGCCAGAGATACTGACTACATCATCGCCGCCGGTGAATACCTTCATGAGAGATGGCAATGCCCATTCGATAGTATCTGTTACATCGGTAGATACTACGGAAGATGTTTTACTGAGCTTTGGGAACATCTTTTTATAATATTCTTTATCGGCAAAGTAAATCTGGTATCGCTCTTTCATGGTAGGAATGATAACGGCATTCTGGTAATCTTCTGCTTCTCTGATATCCGACTTAACGATTTCAACAATATTATCGTTAAGGTCACTAATATCAGTAATCTGCTCAGGGTCTATTTATATTACCTCCTTTCGTTGACTCCTAGATATATAAGAATTACAAACCACCTGCAAGCTCGATGTCATCATCTGCTACATTCTCCCATGCAGACAAAGGTGCAGTTGCAATCTGGTCTACATATGCCAAGGCATCTGGAATATCGTCGTGCAAGCCTTTCGGGAATGTCAGAAGTTCTTCCTGCAGTTTAGTAACCCAATCCATACCGACTGGAAACCAGATAGAACCCTGAGAGAATCTTGGCTGAAGTGCCGTCTGGATACGAAGTTCCTTCTTCTCTTTCGCAGCGAGGTTTTCAATATAGAACCAGATGTTACGTCTTGGCATTTCCTTCTCTACGAAATGCTTCATCGCCGCCTGAAAGGCCACTTGTTCGATACCCACCGATACAGGGTGATACTTGGATACATAATCAAACAGAATATTGATAGACTCAGAAGGGTCCATGCGTTCAGCAGTACAATCAATAAGGAACCACTGATTAGCAGAATTGACAGCTGTAACCAGAATAACAGTATCATCGGCAGTCTCCTTTTTACTAACAGCTAAATCCATCGTAATATAGATATTGCAGTCATGCCAATCAAATTTAGACAAGTCGAAGTAGCGGAAGTATTTCTTCTTGAAGATAGCCATCTCTGGTGACAGCGCGATACACATTTTCTCTCGTTCCCAGATGTCCAGCTTACCAAGTTTAGTGAAGTTATCACGTTCATTAGCAATATCGTTCACTGGAAACATCTCTGGCCAGTTACTTTCTCCTGCTTCGTTGAGAATAGGCACACGCATAAATGTAAAGTTTAGTTCATCTGGCTGCAGCGCCACACGTTCAATGATACATTTAGCACCAAGGTTATTACCAATCATAAAGATACGGCAGTCTTTACCAAGGGAGAAGATATCGGAAAGGAACCAGTCCCAGTCTTTATCCTGCACCGTGTCGGACATAGAGTCTTCCAGGTCCTGCGGGTCGTCGATGACTACAATAGAAGGTCTAAGGTCGTGCCAGTTAAGACCACGGACAGAAGAACCTTTACCATATGCTTCCATATGGATGGTCATTGTTTGTTTTTCTCCGTCAACCTCTTCACCAGTGTACACTTCAACTTCAAATACGTCCTGACTCTGCTGATTAACCTTACGCAAGTTAAGATTCAACAGTGAGTTGTGTAGATATTCGTCTGCGATTTCTTTTAATCGTGCGTTGGCACCCCTTTGTGTACTTTTAATAAGGACTACATACTGTCTTTTCTTGTTTGGGAACACAAGACAGTACAATGGAAAGGCTCTTAGTACGATAGAAGATTTTGCCGACTGTCTAAACCCCTCTACAGCGTAGTTTGAATCACCATTTAACAGAATATCACTCCATTTATAGTGATACCAAGGAGATTTTACGTCATCATCCAGTGGTAGGAATAGCCTTCTGAACGCAACTAGGTTACTTTTTGCCGCTTCATACGCTTTTTGCAGCTCTTCCAGCTGACTCATGGTAGTTTTACACCCCTTTCTTCAACGTTTCTAGGATAAAACGGGCGAATTGGTCCATGCAACTTGTGTTTCTTCTTCCACATTTGTGTCCCAGAAACATAATTGCAGTAGTTTTTGCGTCTTTCCCGTCTAAAAGTTCAGCGATGGCAGATAAATTCCCCTGACAACCGCCGATGAAAGAGATATTTTTGAGCTTACCGTCTATAATATCAAAGGAAATTTCTTTACTACATACACTATTAGGTTTATAAGTATACATTTTACACCTCCTAAGTAATATAAGAATAGATAAATGTATAAAGATATGGAGATTCCTTTAGCAAGGTAAAGGAAATATGTAGAAATTTGTTATATATTTTTTGGGTAATTGAGAACGTATGTAGATAGGGGTATATATTTTTCTTGAGAAAGGTCGGCGTATGTAGATACACTTATATATTTTTCTTGAGACTTGCATCTACGCCGCCACACGTGACTGAGGGGTCGCTAGACTGAAGCCCCACCCCCATGGGGAGGGGTAGGGGTAGCGTGACGATGAGGTGTATGGAGGCGACCTTGAGATAAATGTAGTAGAGGTTAACATTTCCGACTTGAGTATACAAAGTGATACAGGAAGGGGGAAGAAAACCCCTTACCTAACACTAGCAAGTCGCTAGCGTTGTTAAGTCCCCGCAAAGATAGAGGACAGAAAGAGAGGTTCATTATGGAAAAATCTGCTAGCTTCATGGGGAACGTTGAACGTTCCATCGCCGTCACCAAATTGCCCGAACTGGGCAAGGTGACTGCCGACAAACCGGTAAAGGTAGCCGAAAGTGACGGCGTGACGTACTACAAAACGTCCGTCGTTGTCGCGGTGGACGAACGGTTCCCCACCAAAGCGGGGAATATGACTACTACTGTAGTCGTTATCCCCGTGGACGGGGCAAAAACATTCCCGACGGCGTCGGGAAACATCGTCAAAATGGATGGGATCTCCCCATTCATCTACGCTGGTAGAGGCGCAAGCCACGTTTTCACCGTCGTGGACGGCGCGGGGGACGTGGTAAAACGCCAGACGGGGCGTAAATCCGCCCAGGCGGAAATCGACGCCATGCGGAAACAATTGGACGCCATCATGGCCTTGCTGGCAAAGAAATAGCCAGTACGAGAAAGGGCAGAAATGCCCTTTTTTCGTGTCTAAAAATACGAACATTTTTTCTTCTGTGCTCAGCCATTCTTCTACTTCCTTTTTCCCCTGACTACACGCGTGCGACGTGCCACGCGTAGGGCCAGGTATTAGGATAGGGGAGTAGTATAGAGTAGTAGTACACGTGACACGCAGGGTGAGGAAGGTATATAGGGGGATGGAATAGGAATAGGATTTTCATAGGTTTTAGGGTATTTTTAGTAGTTTTTTGGATTCTGAATCGGCAATTAGATAATCGGAGAGGGAAATACCAACATAATCATAATATAATAAATAATTGAATATGGTTAACTAATTAAAAACGTAACTTGCTATTCGTATAGTCATACTCTATACTACTACTACTCCCTATATATTATTACTTAAAGAGTGGGCTAATAAATAATCTTTCGCCGTTTTCCGTTTAGGAAAATGTTTAGAACAACTTGCTTGTTCTTCGTTTTACATTAGGCTTTTTGCCACCTTTCACTACGAATTAAATTCGATTCCCACGAAGAAACATGCACTTTTTGCCTTTATATCTAGCAATCTCTTCGTGTAGTTTATCCTCACTAGTGCGTAGTGCAGGTGCGTGAAACTATAGGGAAAACTGGGAGGTTGACAATCCACCGAAGTTGACAGTTCCGACTTGTTCCCACAAAGTGACTTGCCGAAAGGTTGACAGGCAGTCAACCAACGGCAGACAACTGAATATCCCGAATAGTATCAGCGCTCTCAAAGCTCGAATTCATACCGCGTAGCAAGTGTCCGATAAGGCTGGGAAGAAAGGCCATGTAATATATCTTCCCAGTTTTAGGGTTCTTACAATTAGCTGATACCGCGTTCGGGATGAGAGCTTGAGATAGCCCCGCACTTAATGCATGAAAGACGGGTAAACGTCAACAGAGCCAATTAGTAACGCCCAAACAGAGAGGGTAGAGCATACTCTCTAAACTTTCCTACGGATAAGTTATTAATAAACCCTGGTTATTCTGGGTGAGTGAATAACAGTGAGTGTGTACCTAAACCAATACTTGGCAGTGCATTCAGTTTTTCTGGTAGGTGTTTTTCTGATAAAAGCCTATCACCATTTATCCCAATTCAGTGTTTTTTGTTATGAAGGAAGGTGAACACGATGAGGAAAAATAAGATTTCTATGCAAGAGCATAACGATAATGCTATGCTCATTTTCTTCGGGATGATTATGGGCATGATTATGCTCGTTGTCTCCCATCTTATCGTTGGCCTTGTAAAATAAGGCAGAAAGGGGAAAATCATGGGCGTTTTCAGCAAAAATTACCCAATTAACGGCTGCCCAGACAGTCGTTTCTTTGTGACGGTTGAAGGAATCGCCACTACTTCTCTGACACAAGCAGAGAAGTTCTCCATAGAAAATATCATGGAGGTTTCAGCACCTGTTTGGCAACTGTGTGATTCTCGTCATGAGAATCCCATTGCCAATATGGGTGGTTTGTTCCCAAAGTGCCTGTCCAATCCAATGGACATGTACGGAATGAAACAGAGTATCGTGAGTAAAATTAAGCCGTATTACGGCTTTGGTGATACTCTGTTTTGCGTGGTGACGGGAATGTCCTCGGCATTGGTGGCATTAATCAATGCCTGTGCATACCTCGAGGTGGAATTGAAATTACTCCATTTCGATATTGTCCACGAGTGCTATCAAGTACAAGCCGTGGATAATATCTACTTAACAGAAAAGAGAAAGCTCTACGAAAAGAGCCTGAGAAAATAAGGCTTCTAAAGGGTTGTGCCTAACAGCCCTATTCCATGGGGAGCTTACCCCAAAACACATTGTTTGCCCATAGAGGGCAGAAAGGAGCCATTATCATGGCAGAAGCAAGAGTAGAAAAAAGAGACGGCAAGGTATTTCTTATCGCAGAAATGACCAAAGAAACCCGTAATTACGCTAAGGATGGCCGTGGCCATTCTGCTGGTGATGCATATGAAACGTACGTAGTCCATACCTCTGGTATGGAGTACAACGGCAAAGTATATCGCTTCGACCTCTCCATGCCTATGAAAGCGTGGAAATCGGCAGATGATGCGACTAAGAAGAAACTTCTGGCAACAATCAAGAAGCTCGACGCTAACAAGGCGTCTGAGATGAAAGATGCTTCCGTGGAAGAACTCACTGAAGCCATTAAAGGCCTTATTGCTAATATGCTCTCGGCTATCCAGTAAGAAGGAGGTATTTATATGAAATACTCGAAAGAGTGTTTTGTGAAAGCTATTCTGCACGGCTGTGCAGATAGCTATTTTATCGACGGTAGCGGTAACGTTCGTACTAGAACGGCTACCGTTGCATACAATCGTGTCATTGTACGGGACGGGAAGTCCCGTACTAAATACCCCATTCCTGCCTTCATGCATATGTTGGCAAGAGTGATGGGCGTACAGCCTACTTACGATAGCGTAACTAATGGGTTCGATACCCATGCAAACGTTTTGGCAGAATAACGGAGGTAATAACTATGCCATCAACTGAAAACTTACTGTTTGCAAACTTCTCCCAGAAACTTGGGAGAATCATTACAGGGAGAAACTGCTCCCTGCTTGACGATGGGCGTCAGAGACGCCATTTCGGCATTGAGATTGAGGCGTGTGATTACGCTTCTGGCGACGGCTATGTCGACTATGATACCGCAGAAGATGCGGTATTCTGTCTCTTTGATAAGTTTGATAGGGAGCAGGGCCTTTATGAAATTAAAGACGACTGCTCCCTAGTGGGCAACCATTTTGAATTTGTGACCAGCCCTATGACGATGTCACTCCTCAAGGGCCTTAATTGGCCCGACTTCTTCTGTGCGCTGCTTGCAAACGGGTACAAGCAGACTGATTTTAACGACTACGATAAGGCGGGGATTCACGTCCACGTCAACCGTAAGTCCCTCAATCACCCCTTTGAAGCCGCAGTAAACGCATTGACGTTTATTACGGAAAACGAGGATACAATTAGACGGTTTGCACGTCGTTCCCGCAATCAGTGGGATGATTGGTGCCAGACTCCGTATGAGCTGTACAATCATCTCGACCGCTTCGTGGGAGAGATTGCTGATGGCAATTATACATCTTTTGGGTGGGAATATAACTCACCAATACAGGTAGATGAAACACGCTATAGAGCAGTAAATTTCTGCTCTGATAGAACTTGGGAGCTGAGAATCTTCAACTCAACTCTTGACGCCCAGGATATGTATAATATCCTGGACTTCGCTGAAGCCCTGTGGGATTTAGCGGATACAGACCACTATGATATGAGTATCGAGTCAATGCACGATAAACTCATTGAGTTGGGGAATCCTGTAGCTGCTAGCCAGATGTACAAGCCACCTATTGACACACGTATATCTGACGACTACGACTATTGTGATTGTGATGATGATTGGTAAATAGTGAGTCTATTAAGTGTGGGTAACTCTGTTGCCCATACTAATAGCCCCATTATTTAGTAGGGGTAGTATTATTGGCTACTTAAAGTAGCAGAAGGAGGCACTTAATGTGTATAATTGCTGTATATCCGAAAGGTTTGCCGTTTAATTTCGGTGAACTGAAGAAATGTTTTCAGAACAACCCAGACGGTGCTGGGGTTATGTGGCAAGAAAAGAATGAAGTCCATATTAAAAAGGGCTTCATGAAACAGAAAGCCTTGCTCAAGTTCTTGAAAACTTTGCCCACGAATGTGGACCGTGTTATCCATTTCAGGATAGCCACTTCTGGGAAGGTAAGTGGTGCATGTTGTCATCCTTTCCCAGTATCAGATGACTTTAAAACAATGATGCGTACGGAACTTATCGTTCCTGTAGCTTACGCACATAACGGGGTACTCACCGATTATACACCGAAGGAGGGAATGAAATCCCCATTCTCAGATACGATGGTGTTCGGTAAAGAGGTACTCGCTCATCTTTTGAAGAAGCACGTTGATTTATTCGACCCAATCGTAGATGTGATGATTGAAGCTACCATAGATGGAGACAGAATGGCTATCATGAATGGCCACGAAGTAATCACTATGGGAAAGTTTTACACCAGCTCCGTCAGTGGTGCACAGTATTCCAATACGTCATATTCGTATGATAGGTCTCTTTGGAAATCATATTACTATGGCGGTGGGTACTATGATACCTGCGGGTATTATCACGTAGGCAGTAGTAACAAGAGCAAAACCACCGACAGGAAAGACACAAAGGATACAAAGAGTCTCACTGTCGTTAAAGACCCTAACGACGATGGTATCTGTGTCAGTTTTACTGCACAAATTACGCTTGACCCGTCTCAGGAAGCTGTTAGAGGGTATACACGTAATGATTGGGAAAGTTTCGTCATGGATAACCTTGAAGCAAGGGATATTTATGGCGTTGATTCTGCTATCACAGAGATTGGTGACAAGTTTATCACGTTCGATGTTAAGTGCATGGCGTATGCTGATGATATGGCTACACCATTCTATAACATCTACGAAGGATTGGTTATTCACGACACGTGGATGAGCAACGATAATGAATACGCCAATGTTAGCGTAGATATCACAATCTCAGAACTGAGTTTCACTAAGGATTAATTAGAAAGGAGAAGGCTATGCCTATATATTGTCGTTTTTCTGAAGACGTTAAGTTTCATCGTTCATTAGCGAATATGCCACACGAACAAGGAGTTGTAGGGGTTGAGCTTCTCGACTCCAACGCCCACACTCTTAGGCATAATATCGGAAACGTCATTCTTGACGTTCAGAATTATATAGAGCAGAATGGGATTTTGCCGAGTAGCTTCGTGTGGTGTACTCGAGAAGAGTATTACTACAACTGGATTTACATTGCTAGCGAGTTGTTGAGAGCATCCTCTCGTGTAAGAAACCCTGAAGTTAACCCAACTCTAGTACCTGCAAGAGATATGCCAAAGTTTTCTTTAGGCGTAACGAAGGACCTGGATATCATTGCAAGAGACTCTCATGGTCGTTGGGTGTACTTCGAGAAGACAGAGAGCAACACCGTTGAAGTTGTTGTGTCTGATATTGCTCCGGATTGCCTTGTTTTTTACAGAACAAGCGACGAAGATACGGCAAGAAGCCTCTCCAAAAACAGATACTGGGTTGCAGTTCGTGGCGGTAGGTACGTAATTGTAAGACCGCCTATTAACTGTCCCGATGATATCCTTATCCCATACGGTGGGTTTCTGAACTCACGATTTGTATTCCATGGTGACAATAGCTACATATTGGAACCTGCACATACAAGTCACATTATGTTCGTCAATAATCAGTGGTTAGTAACATATTCGTATCCAAGATGCGGACTGTATGGACAGCTTGTTCTTCACGAAGATGATGATAGCGTATACATGACATTAACACCAGTGTATCCAGACATCTTTGGCTGCAAGTTCACACGTAAGTATCATCTGCCGTATAAGTCTGTATTCGACGTGTCTCCTTCTGCATTTTGTAGTAGGGTAGCTAATGAATACAACATCAATACGATGGACGACGAATATGTAGACTGCTTGAATGGCGATATCCTCATGTATGGAAGTTCACCTACATTACGTCACGGGATGCCCACAAGAGATGCGGTGTTTGAAGACAACTTCGTAATTGAAGATGGTGTTCCTCATTCCGTATGGCTCCGTACAATGGACGTTGATAGTGATGGCCATAGAGTATACAAGAACGGTGACGTTAATGAGTCCATCATGACCCTGCTGAATACTATTGACCTCACCTCAATGAGAGATAGTCTCATTAATTACAACGGAGAACTCTATAGGTGGGATAGCAGAAACAACGCATGGATTCACTCAGAAGATGCTGTATATATTCCTCCGAGGTTCAAGCGTAATGCCTATGACATGTTCACACATAGCAGATTTGTTGAGTGCGTAACGTGTCCGCAGTGCCATTCAAAGACTATGCTCGGTAATAGATACACGTTCATCTATTTCGTTGACGGTGAAAGACGTACTACAACGATGTGTGATAACTGTATCTCCACTCTTCTCAGTGGTAATCCGTTGGATATTACAACAGAAGATGGCAGTGTATTACATATAGGTGAACGTGACTTATGTGGTAACGATGATGGTTATACGCTTGCAAGATGGTGGGTACGTAAACCCGATGAGGAATGTGGTTTCATTGACGAGTATGCAACATGGAATCACGAGACACAGGAATGGGAACTGAAAGATGATGATGGCGGTTCGCTGTATCTTGCATCAACACCTAACGGATACGTCATCACTGAGCGTTACTGCACACATATCAACGGGTATTTCTACAAGCCACAACCCATATTCTTCAAAGGCAACAGTGAGAATACACAGAAGTTCTTCGGTATTGAACTTGAAGTTATGGACGGCGGAGAAACTGATTATAACGCCAAGAGGGTATGCCATAATCACGAGGAACTGTATGCGAAGCATGATGGTTCGTTAGAAGATGGCATGGAATTAGTATCTCACCCGTGTACTGTTAGCTGGCACTTAACACATCTGTGGGACGATGTTCTTTTAAAACTTCGCAGGATGCGTTATAGTGCTTGCAGTGGCAGTGGTATCCATGTACACGTATCGAGAAAGTATTGGGAAGACAACGGCGGAGAGTGTCGTATTGCAAACCTTATTACATTCTGCGATATGAATAGGGAAGCATTGAGACTCTATGCGAACAGAGAGAAAGACATGTTCGACCATTGGACTCATCAGTACCTGTCTGCAAGAGCCACAAGGAAAGCGATGGCAGATGCGGTATCTACGTTCGGAGATACTGACAGAGCAATGCGTAATTTGTACAATAACTACTCGGAGGTAACAGACCATTATTCTGTGGTCAACCTGAGTAATGAAGCTACTGTAGAGATTAGAGCATTTGCAAGTACATTGAACATCAATCGTATGCATAGTATCATCCAGTTCGTTGACGTATTAACGGAGCTGTCTACAGAAGCAACGTTAGGTAATCCGATTACGTTTGAACTTATCAAGACACGTGCACAAGATAAAGGGTATACTGAATTGTTACAGGACCCGAAGTTTACGGAAGCTATCAACGAATGTAATTGTCATGGAAATTACATTAGTTACGTAGACAATTCTATTTGTTCCTAGAACAATATCAAATAGATGGCGTTAATCTTATGAAGAGAAAGGACACATTCATACAAGCTGACAGTATGGGCATGGGAAAGACTGCACAAGCAATCGAGTACATGAAACAAACTACTGACTGTCACTTTATTGTGGTGTGTCCTTCTTCTCTCAAGACTAACTGGTGTCGTGAAATCAATGACTGGCTAGGCATAACAGTTAAACCCGACGTCTACACGGGGAATATTATTGTGACTAACTACGAGAAAGTAGGACGCATGATAGATATGATTGGTGATTATGTGTATAATTTTAAGGGGGTAATATTCGACGAAGCACACATGATTAAAAATGTATACGCCGGTAGGACGTACGAAGCTAAACGCCTTGTTGATAAAGTTGGTAATCCAATGATGTTGACAGGCACACCAATACTTAATAGGCCTAACGATTTGTTGGGCCTATTGTACGTTGGTGGCAAGCTATCAGAGTTCGGTGGCATTGAAGCATACACACGGCGATACATCCCAAACGTTGAGAAAGATAACGCCATTTTCTATTGTAACTTCGCACACCTAGATGAGTTACATAAAAGAATAGAACCTTTTATTTGTCGTCGTCGATGGTGTGATATACGTCGTCCAGTATTCCCGATTAAGAAAACGGAAGTTACTTTAGGTAGTTTTTCTAACACTCCATTATCATCAGTCAACATTACCAACATACAAAAGGTAGAGACTGAAGTAATGAAACGTAAGCTACCACTAGTTGTCCGTTGGATTCAAAAGGATTACGACACACATCACGAGCCATTGGTTGTGTTTGCTAATCATCGGCAAATGATAGACGTATTAAATGCGGTATTTCCTAGTAGCACTGTAGTGTATGGTGGTATGACGTACAAAGAAAAGGAACAGAATGTACAGAGGTTCCTTAACGGTGACACCGATATTATCCTATGCTCGCTTGCTTGTGCCGCTTGCGGACTTAATCTAGTACGTTCCCATAGAGTTGTATTCGCGGAGTTCCCATGGACCAAAGGGATATACGAACAAGCTATTGCTAGATGTGCAAGGCGAGGGCAGACTGAGACTACGGAAGTGTTCGCATTGATTATGGAAAACAGTTACGATAGATACCGACTAGAGCAGATGAGATGGAAGTCTGCAATAGCAGATGATATCATTGATGGAAAGGACAAGAAAGATGGAAGATATTATCTCGGTAATTTACCGCATAGTGTTCTCGCTTGTCTTGAAGATGGGAGCATAGATACATCACCATACTTTGGTATGGATATCTACTCCGATGAATTTATAATAGCAATCGCAGAGATGTCACGTGATTGGTTACTTGCTAACACGCGAGTGAAAGACGACGAGGATATATACTGGGAGTGTGTGTTCTGTTGTTTCACTCAGTATGTATTTGGCATGGCTATCAATATGTCATTGCAAGGTTTGCCATATGATTTGTCTAACCTAAGCAACATGAATTTACTAGCAGATATGTCTGGCTATGGTGTGAAAACATTGCAAGCTAGATACACATGGTTTCTTAATCGTTGCAAACAGTTAGGATTCAATCAGTCACGGATATTCCTAGCTAGATTTCTTTCATAAACATGACACATTAAAAGGGCGTAACTCGCATGGGTTACGCCCTTTTTTTATTTGTTTTCTATCGTCGTGATATCGGGGTTGTGCTTATCGCCTTCAAGCTCCAGTGTTCTAAATCGTTGTAACAAGTCGTAAGTAATCTTACTATCGGTAGAGATAAACTTGTTCTCCGTGACTTCTCTCTTATCAGGTGCAGCGAGTCCAGCTCTGTCTAGTATATCCTTGCTTGCGTTAAACCTAACAAGTTCAGAACGTGCGTTAAAGGCTAGGTCTTTTAAGTTCTCATAAATCATTGCACTATCATCAAGAAATTGTTGTCTCATTGCTTCCTGCTTATCTGCAATAAGTTCTTTCTGCACTCTAGTTAAACCGCCAGTCTTTCCTATCGCACTTCTTGCTTTCTTAATTGGTACACCTGCCGATACCTGTTCGACTACTTGAATATCATCGTTGGTAACGTAGCGTTGATAGCTTCTTCCTTTCCTGCCAGCTTTCCCATCCTTACGGTTGAAATGTTTATCTCCGTATTCTTTTAGTGCCGACAATAAATCACCTCCCTATATAGTCATGCCAGCATCCATCGCTAACTTAAACTGTTCATTCCACATAGGATTTAAAAATCTATTCTTACTGTCACCACTCATCTGACAGATAAAATATCCCATAGGTAACGGGCGTCCGCCACCCTTCTTAATGTAATCGGGATACGCTTGAAAGGATGGTTGTTTAATCTCCCATACTGTTCTAGCTACTGGACATTTAGCAAATACATTATGTTGAATACTAATCTTTGGTGTAGCTGATGGTGCGTGTCTATGTTCTTTCCATACGCAGTCGGCATTGAAGTAATCATATGCGTCCTGTCTTACTACATGTCTATGTACAATGTAATGCACGTAACAATTCTTATTGACGTTGAAGTACACAATACCTTGGCTACCCTTATACAAATTTCTGTCACCTAACAGCGAAGCTACTACGCCTTCAACGCTGATATAGGTATCACTATATACTCTATCTGGATGGTTGCCCGATATAATACCTAATAGTTTACCGCTATCATACAAAGGTTTAATATCATCAACGAGTGCGTAGATTTGTTTATCTCCGCTTAATGTTTCCTCGATAATACTACCCTTGCTATTCCTTGTCACCGTGTTAGTTGCATCGCCTCCGATTACAACCTTCACGTTATCAGGTAAACTATTTAGGAACTCAACTTCTTTCTTAAAATAATCTCTGTCATTTAACCCTTCATGTATATCAGATAACACAGCGAGATAACCAAAATCACCGTCAACTCTGCACTGCATTACGTGTTGCTTTAATGTTTCTTGGATAACTTTTTCTTGTGTAGCCATACGTCCCCCAAATACTGTCTCATTTCTGCACCATACTTACCGTTAAGTAAGTCGCTTCTAATATCTTTAATCCACTTTTCGTACTCTTTAGTACATGGTTTACTTAATCGCTCTTGCCAATCTGGATACCTTTCTTTAACCATAGAGAGGAACAGGTCTAACATACCCTGCTCCTCCTGTTCGATTAAAGTTTCTTCTATGCTAGGTGCACACGGCTCCTTACACATGTAGTTCATCGGCACCTTGTTGAACATCTTGAGAGCGATGCGTGTTTCACAATACGCACATTGCCGTTCGTTAAGCCTGGTGATTCTTCTGATAGACGAACATACCTGCTTGTCGTTCAGCTTACCAGCTCGGTACTCATCTATCATGCGGTTCATAAACTTAACCGTGTTAGGCCCCTTCGCCAATTACATCACCTCTTACATGGCGCATCCAGATGCACCACATGAATCACACTGCCAGCAATGACCAGATAACTTTACGTTCTTGCTATGACATTCAGGACATTCCATCTCTCTTGGTTTATCATCTACTTCTACTTCCTGTACAATAGGTTCACGTGAATCAAGAGTGTATGCATCGTTCAGTGTCATGCCTACTGCAAATCCTACGCTATCAGTATTCAGCTTGAACAACTGCTTAATGATTGCGTCAATGCTTACACCACACCGCATTGAAAGCGAGATAAGTCTAGTGATACCATCAACTTCATCCTTATGGCGCTCACTATTAACGAAAATCTCAAACATCTTATCGTCTTTCCAGTTAACTGTGATATACAATTTAGTACCATCACCCATTACCTGTGTATATGTTTTGCCAACAAGTGTACCAATATCACCACGGCGTTCTGGTCTGATACTATCGTGAAGAATTACAGGCTTCTCTTCCTTCTTACTAAGTCCAAGGATATTACCTCTTGCACAATTATCTCTGAACACTGTGATACCTTTGCACCCTGCCTGCCATGCCGCATCATAGATAGCAAAGATTTTATCAGGTGTAGCAGACTCTGGCAGATTAACAGTAGAACTGATAGCATTATCTACATACTTCTGCATAATTGCCTGTGTCAATACACGCTTGATTGGTTCAATGTCATGAGACTCTACAACATACGGGAACATCTTCTTAATATCTTCGGCACTTGTATCCATTGGCAGTTCATTACGTTCGAGCAAGCCCTCAATAGAGTGTGCGAATACTCTGAATGACTTACCCTGTTCTTCAAGTTTGTGTGTAGTTCTTTCGTAATACAGTTTATAGATTGGTTCGCAACCACCAGTATATCTACCGGCCAGCAGACTAATACTACCAGTCGGGGCAACACTAATAATCTGACCATTAAGTAAACCATACTTCATAACACAAGCCTTTGTGTCATTATCAAGAGACTGGAAGAGTTCTGACTTAGCGGTCTTGTCATAGTTGTATTCGCCGAAAGTATTGAAGTAATCATTAGACAGGAAAGCAGACGCCTTCACTGCTTCATTCATTAAGCAACGGAACAACCTTTCAGTAAACTCAAGTGCCTCTTCACTTCCGTATTCAAGCCCAAGTTCCACAAGCATATCTGCATAACCAAATACACCTAAACCGATAGGTCTCCAGTCACGGATGTACTTACGGTTCTCTTCATACGGCTGTTTATCGTACGAATAATCAAGTGCATCATTCAATGCTCTAACTGCAACATGTACTGTATCAATGAATGGACCCCAATGGAACTGTCCTTCATTCGCGTCTACGAATTTAGCTAAGTTAATACTACCCAAGTTACATGAACCCCACGCACCAAGAGGAAGTTCGGCACAGTTGCCAGTCAGCATACCATTAGCAATGAACGTATGGTTCTTAGGTTCGTTCATGCAATATACTTTATCAGCCATAGGAGCTTCCGAGATAGATACTACAGTGATAAACCTAGATGCATCTCTGTTCGGGTGACATTCTGTGTCAACTCTATGAGTATGAAGTCCTAGCTTATTCAGCTTGTACATATACCATGCTGCGATGGTCAGTCGGTAGCAGTCCTGGCAATGATACTTCTTGTATCCGCCCTTACCGTTTGGCAAAAGTCTATCCGCCGCTTCCCTTACACGAGATACTGTAGAACGAACGCCAAGTGTAGTAAGCATAAGTTTCAGTTTATCCATAAATGGTTTATTGATAGACGTAATGCTTACGCTACCATCCTCAGAGTTACGACTCCCGTCAGTGTCAATCAGTCCAGCTAAGAAGTCCAGCCTGTCGCTAATGCTAGTATCAGACATAGGGATATAAAACTTTTCTTTCAGTACACCCTTCGGTACAAGTACTACATCTCTTCTGTCTTCGCGTCTCACATCTTCACTATCAATGTAGTTAATCAGATGTTTCTTGCCGTCGTACAATGCAATGCTACGTCTACCAGTATTACCATCGCCAGCATACACACCCTGTGTATACATCTGGCTACCAGTGCTATCGATACTTGCGTTATCCTTACCTACTACAGGGAGATGGAACTTAGCTAACTTTGTACCAACCGTCAAGTCTTCTGCTTTAATGCGTTCGCCATTAGCCAGTACCCATTTATGATAATAGGTACAGTCAACAGATGAACCGTCTGAAAATTTAACAGTAAGCATAGGCATGTCAGTGCCAGTCAGCTTAGGTGTAGTCAAACTCCACTCCTCACCATTCCATACTTCTACTTCTTTATCCGCTAATGTTTCAATAGGCATGTAGCCATACTTGGTAAGGATTAAAGTGTCACCCCTGACGCAAGGATTTGTCGTAAGGATATGGAAGTTATCATATCCAGACAGAAGATTATATTCATTGAACCTATCAATGAACAATGCACCTGGGTCTCCCCAGTTCCACTGACATTCACAAAACTTCTTAAAGAAATCACGGGCGTTAATTGTTTTCTCGATGTGTTCACCAGTAGCCTTCACATCAAAGTGTAACTTGTATGGTTTGTCACAATCTACAGCAGTCATAAACTCATCTGTGAATTTAATAGATACATTCATAGACTTGAGTCTATCACCTTTCATCTTGATGTCAAGTAGTTCTTCAATATCTGGATGGGAACAATCAATAGATACCATTGTTGCTCCACGCCTTCCATGCTGACTGATAACGTTACCAGTTTCATTAAACAAATCAAGGAACGATACTGCACCAGTAGAAGTATTAGCGGCATTGTTTACTTTAGCATTACGTGGTCGAAGAATAGAAATATCTGTACCAACTCCACCGCCTTTACTAAAGATACGTGCCATGTGTTTGTTAGCTTCATAGATTGCTTCGATAGTATCGTCTTCGATAGGGACTACGTAGCAATTACTACCAGCCGCATTGATTTCCTCTTTGCGTCCTGCAAGGTACATAGTTCTTCCACCAAAGAAGAAAGTACCACTAGCTAACATGTTCTCAACTTTATCTCTAATACTTTCTTCGCAGATACTAGCTACTCTTTTACAGAATTCAGCTGGGGTTTCTGCATCATCTTTTGCATACTTAGAACGGAACACGTTGTATGCTACTTCATCATCTGCCCAGCTTACTTTTACATCTTCACTCATAACCTATCGCTAATTCCTTTCTTGTACTTGATAACCTTAATAGAATCTTCTGTCTTTGGCAGTGGATATACGTGTACTCGCAGGTCATTGTTAGTCACGTTTTCATCTGTCAACTGCTTTACCTCGTCCTGATTACCAGCTACTCCAACGCATCTGGGCATACCTCTGGAATCAAAGACAACAACCGCGTATCCGGTAAGTCGCATCCTCTAGCCTCCACTAATTCCTTAAAATACGGTAATCTTTTATACATCCAAGCACAGAAGTATCTCCATTCATCTAGCTGATGGTGGATTCTCTGCGTGTACATCGTCATAAGCTGTAAGTAATTCGTTGTTACTCTTGCTTCTTCCAACATACCAACTGGCACAGAGTAGATTAGTTCTCTCTTAATCTTAGGCGGTATAGGTGCTCCCCCGTACTTGCTAAGCAATTCATCTCTGTACTTGATAAAGGCATCAATAACTGGGCTCGTTGTACCGAGTGCACCAATCTCACTCTGTGCAAAATGGTTTGGCGTTAATACGAACTTTGGGTTTGCGATATTATGCATGATAGACTGGCTCATAACAATCTGGAACCAGTGGTATCTCTGTGCCTGTTGCCACCACTTGACACTAGCGATAATAGAGAACTGAACATTCACACCCGTAAGCATATTAGCTTCGCCACTATTCAATGGTTTAGATACAAGGCTCTTCATTACATTCATGCCACGGTCGGCACTCAGTTGTGAACCATACGACAACCCAATAGCCTTCGCCGATTCTTCCAGTCCTGTTACTTTCTCATCCAGAATAATCATTCTGCTCCTACCTTCTTTCCTGCTCTATCACTTCTACCCTTGTGTCTAGGGTTACGTCCAAATCTGAATGCGTGTAACGGACAGTTGACACTGGGACATTTAGCCACTTCATTCCTGTCATAACATACGCAATCAAGGCAATTCAGCTTGATGGCTTTGAGTGGCGTTAGCTTACCACTCGCAATTTCCTGTAACATCTTTGCTCTTCCTGCTTCTTCCTTACTCATCCTAGCCATTCAAATCACCTATTCCTTTTCTGTTTCGTATCTAGGTACGCCACGATTAAACGCTACGTTATTCTTCATATCAAAATATACTCTGTTAAGGAACTTGATAGCCGCTTCAAGAAGTCTAATAGCGTACTGTACTTCAGCCACCTTTTCCCATGCTTCCTGACATTCAGCATCTGTAAGAGTATGCCTATCTCCTACTGCAACTTTGTTACTATACTCAGCAGACTTCTCTGCCGTAATTGCCTTTGCTTTCTGTTCTGTGAACGCAAGCTCTTTATACATCCAAGCTACTTTAGTGTCGAATGTTTCCATCAGCGTAGACGCAGTAACCATCAGTTTATATGCACTAGCTGGGTCATTGTCCTGCACAGTTGGATACTTTTCTTTCACGGCGTTGTACTGTTTCAGAAGTTCATCTTCCATATTGTCACCTCAATTATTCCACATGTCATTCACATCAATCTCAGACATCTTTTCAGTAGCCAATTCACCGTCACGAACCTTATCCGTTAGATAAGATACGAATGCATCCTTTGCTTTAAGAAGGTTCCGCCAACCCTCAAAGTCTTTAGGGTCACATGACAGGATGTTGGAAATGATTGCCTTAGTATACTGCTCGTCGAAGTCGCCCAGTAATTCTAGCATTTTCTGGGCATCATGTCCGAGCTGTTCATCCAAGGCTAACTGCTGTTTCTCATTCATCGAGCTTGTTAATTTCTACGGCATTAACTTTGGCGGCAAGTTTCATGAGTAACTTCTGTGCTTCTTCGTACGTGCTAACGACTGCCAGAATCTGTCCACGATTAGAACCATCTGGAATACCCATCAGCATGTAACCAGTAATCTCATTGCTTTCGCTGTCTTTCATAGCCTTAATGTACAGGTCTACAACTCTCATCATTTTGTTTTCTTTGTCGGATACTACAAACATATTAAACACCTTTTGCCTTTCTGCAATCGTAGAAGATATCATATACATCTTCTCTAACACAATAAATATTATCTCTATAGTTATAACCCAAGACAACTATGTGACTGTTGTCCTGATTGAAAAAATTATGCAACCACTTGTTACGCTTGTCCTCTTTCTCCACGATGTTTATCTTACCGCCACACAAGTAAGTTAGGAAAGCATCGTCGCTCATCATATAACAGAAACCTTTGTAGTGATAGCAGTCTACGCCAGGTAACTCATTAAACAGTTTCTCATGCGTAGACATGTGCTTACATTCGATAAGGTACTTCTCGTCCTTAATCTCCATCTGTAAGTCAGCCGCTAAGCTGTTACGTAGACATGGGATTAATCCGTTTGACTTGAGTGCTCCGCTCATCGGTGTCTTGTACACAGGCAAACCCATGGCAATCATTCGAGCCAGTACCCTACGTTCAAATGTCCTACCACTACGTCGGTTTCGCTTACCCATTGCGACTCTTAGTGGGTCCTTTCGGCGAACCATGTGCACTCTCCTCTCCGAGATAATTATATACTTCATTATCCTTGAGTGCATAAAGAGCCATCAAATCGTATACGATGCAGTCGATAAGTTTATCTTCTACATCCTTACAGTAAATACCACGGCGAAGAAGAGCGATGTCGTTCTTGTCTTTCATCATTAGGATGGTTCGTAATACATCATCCCTTGTCGGCACCCTGCCTACGCACCTAGCGGCCGCATTATATACGGTGTCAAGCACGTTACCTTTACCTACATACTCTTCACCTTTGATGACAATCTTGTCAAGGATATCATCGAACAGGTCTGCTACGAAGTCATAGTACAGATACAGGTCGTTCGGTACTTCCTGTACGTCACGCCCATCGTCAACTACACCTTCGTTAGGATTACCTTTCATCTTGTAAAGACTTGCAAGAGCAGGTGCAAACATGGCCATTGACCAAAGGTCATCCTGTTTATTCATCCGCATTGGTTTTTGCCTTTCCTTTCCCGGTGTACTTATTAAGAACCCTTACAACGTCTGCTACTTCTGTATTGTCTTCGATACCAAGGATTGTCAGAAGTCCTCCAAGCAACACCTGTGCAGTGTCATTACCGTTCATGTTTGTGTCAAATGAGATGTCTGCACTACCATCTTCTACGTCTTTCCATGTTACTGTTACTTTCTTAGTCGATATATCTTTCATGTTTACCTTCTCCTTTGTTCTTGAATTCTTCTACCATATCAGACATGGTTTCAAAAATCTTGGTAGCTTCATCTTCTGTCATACCGTATGTAGCCATCAGTCCAAGGAACAATGCGGTAGCAGTCATCGGTGTTTCTGCGTCAGAGTCTACGTTGATATCTACGCCCTGATTAGAAAGTACAGCTTTTACTGTAACGTTCATTTCTGTTGTGTTGTTAAGTTTGTAAGTTACTTTATTCATTTTATATCTCCTTCATGTTTACATATGGGCATTTATCTTTTACGTTACAGAACCTCTCACATTTCATACCTCCCCAACGCTCTCTGTAACTACACTGCTTTGGAAGTAGCCCTGTCTCCATTGCGTGTACTAGGTTATCGGCTTTCGCCTTCATGTATTTGCTAACCCAGTGGTCGCTAATTTTGTTTATCTCTACCAGATACGCTGGTTGCATAACGCCACGGGATTCAGCCATATAAGTATTACCATCTCGAACAATCATCTCGCATATCATCTTCTTCGCTGTCTTGCCAAGACACTTCTTTAGCTTCATGCGATAATCGTTCAACTGTATTGCGAGGTCAAGCCTGCCACTACCATGTACTCCATCATACGTGAAGTACGTTCTGTACTTTGGCTTGCCATTCTTGTATAAACCAACCTGTTCTTTGTGCTTTACGGCACCAAGAACCTTAGCCGCTTTATAGCTCCCGTATGTTTTATCATCGTACAGGTAGCCAGTGTTTTCCTCGTCGGTTGCTTCTTCGTCGAAGTAGTCAAACGCACCAGTAGATACTCCGTCGTCTAACCGCTTCTCCGTCATTGCATTCCCTTCTGTGTTGTCTTCCAGTGCTTCATGTACTGTAGTACCATGTAGTGCGAACACAGACTGCATCGGGTCAATTGTGTATGGCTCTGTAAGTTTCAAGTATTCTTCAAGCGTACCATTCAGTAGCTGTGTCGTGCTTGGTTTACCGGTCCATCTACGTTCGGCGGCGATAGCAAGTAATGCTCGCCTAGATAAGCACCGTCCGCATGGTACATACAACATACCAGTTGTAGGGTTCAGCTTACCCTCTAGCCTACAATGCTTTAAGCATTCATTCACTGGACATTCTCTTCCGTCTGGACATCTATAATGTGTAAGTGGCATTAGTACTCATCCTCGCAATCTTCCAATATGCTCTTATCTCTGTTCCACTTCATCATGAATCTAGTAGAACCTAACTGATAACCTCTGACTTTCGCCAGATTAAACCGTGTAATACCGTGCCATTTCTGCTCTGCTTCAAGTCCAATCCCCGGTCTAAGGTCTGGCCTCCACATGAGTAAACATATATCTGCGCTCGCTTCGATATCACCAGCTCCTTTCAGTAAGTTCATTGTTGGTTCTTCGTACTGGTTGCTCTGACGATTCAACTGGCTCAACATTACAAATATCAAGTCTTTATCTTTTGCGATTCTCTTCATCGCCTTCGCCTGTTGAGCAGCTCCGTCATACTCTTCAGTACCTTTCAGATACTGGAAATAGTCACAGACAACCATGTCAACTGGTCTATCGAACAGCCCCTTAGCATTAATAGCCGAGATAGTTCTATCAATCTCATCCATAGTTACTCCGTTCTTATCTATAATTATAAGCCTATTTCCAATTTTGTCAAGTTGTTTTTTTATTTCTTCTGAGTTTGAGAAGTGTTCTCGTACTTTATAGAACGGACAACCAATCAGCTTTGCCAGTATCCATTCAAGTACATTGCCCTTACTCATCTCCTGAGAAAAGAATACAACTCGCATATCATTGTTTAGAATACTTTTTAAGATATAGTCTATAGCGAAAGAAGTTTTACCGCTTCCGCTATACGCTCCCACGACAACCACCTGTCCTTTCATAATACCACCAACACAGCTATCAATACCAGAGATGCCAGTCTTGAATATACCTTTCTCGTACAACTTACCAAGGTCGCCTAGGCAATCGTACAAGGTAGCCGCATTGTCTGTTAAAGAATCTACTTCTTCGTCGTCAAGGTCAAACGCTTCTTTCAAATCCGTTGCGTCTTTGCCCCAACGTTTAGCTAGAATATCAATCAGGTCTGCCTTTACCATCTGGTTCTTCACAGTTTTCATAAACTCTGTAGCGTATGAATACTGGTCCTCGATTGAACTACATTCATCCAACTTACGGACAAGAACAAACTGGTCGATGTATACTGTCGGTAATGCTTTAACATCTACGCCATTGACTAGCGCATCGTTCATATCCTTGCACCCATCGGGTAAAGGACAAACCCTTACGTTGAAGTTTGTTATACTGTTGAACCTTTCACGGACTCTATCGATATGTTTCAACCCAGGTTCGTCCATGTCGGGTACAAGTACAATCTGCGTGTTAGGTGGAACAGTCTTATTCAATAACTGAATCTGTTCCTTACCGATTTCCGCTCCACAATATCCAGCGGTAGGTAATCCCATTTCAGTACCAGACATTACGTCAAAGTACCCTTCCACCAGATAAAGAACACCACCACCAACCTTGCGAGATACGTTTAATCCGTACAGTGTTTCACTCTTATCAAACACTTCACTGTTCTTCGAGTTCTTGTACTTGTATTTCGCATTGAAGTATCGTTTAGCGATAGCTACTGGCTGGTCGTTAACATTGTAAATTGGAATAACCAAACTACCAGATGCTTGTTTATCTGCGCCGAGATGGAATAGCTTTGCTACTTCTTCTCCAATCTTTCTCTTGCTCAGATAATCCTGAAGCTCTTTATTCGATTCAAGATTGCGGCTGGCTGTCACCACTCTATGTCTATATTCCTGAATCAAATCTCTCTGTCTCATGTATTCTGCATTAGTTGACACATCGATGTTCAACATATCAGCTAACTTTTCAGTAGCGGCTTCGTATGTTATGTGCTCGTATTCAGCAACAAAGTTAATTACATTACCGCAAGCTCCGCACGAGAAACAGTAGAATGTTCCGTGCGGAAATACGGTAAATGCAGAAGCATTCTCTCCGCCATGGATTGGACAAGTTCCTCTCCAAGTGTTGCCTGTTCTCTTGAGTGTTGTGTACTGACTAACATAATCTGCCAAATCTACTTTCGCTCTAATAACACTTTCGAGATTACTCACAGCATCACTCCTTAACCATTAACCATTGCCTGCATCGCTTCTCTAAGTTTCGGGTCTAATCTATTCATGTTACTCAGGCACCACTGCATGTATTCTTTTGGTACTTCGCTAAGGTGTTTGCCTTTATGTTTACCAAACGGGAATACCATGTCTCCAACTGGGGAAGCTCCGTTGTCTTCCGTAAACGGATTATCGTCGTCAATAGACTGAGACAGGTCATCGAATGAACTTGTAACAACAGTATCATCCATACGTGCATTGCTTGTTTCCTGTTCCTGCGGCTGTACGTATCCTTCTGGCAGTGCCCACAGTGGAAGGTTTGGCTTACGGATTACGTTACCCCAGTTATCAATCGGCGCCCAAGTTACAGGAAGGTCATACAGGTATCTACCAATCCCCCACGCAGATGCCGCTCTCTTAAATGCACCAGACAGGCCGCCCTTAAACGCTTCAAAGTCCGTGAGGTTTGCACCATCTTCTCTAGTATACTTCTCGCCACCATTATACAGCGTGATTGAACAGATGAAACCCTTGATAGGTTCTTCTGTATCGAACCCACGACGCTGGCGTTTAACAGTACCCATGTCGATTGGCCTGTAGTCTACGCTCCACCCGTCAATCAGATTGCGTTCTGTTAATTCATCCAGTCTATTAGCAATAGCTCGTGCGTCAATGTACGCCATAGCCATGCCTTTAGTACCGTCTTTACTCTTCTTCTGAATACGCCATTCAACATCCTTTGGGTCAAAAGGTTTCTTTAATTCTTTAAGTACATCTGCAAATAATGCCATGCTTATTCTCCTTTATCATTTAAAACAAAATGTTACAAATCATAATGCCAACAAGAGCTCCGATTACTGCTCCAATAAATGTCTCAATCACCTTGCCGCCTCCCTCACTATAAACATTATACCACAGTTTGACAAAGTTGTCAAGCCCTTTCCTAAACTTTTTTGATGGCCGGGGTGAAGTCAACAATCATGGTCCCCCTAAGTTTCATCAAATAAGTTCTATCAACTTCCAGTGAACTTCCTTTATTGTCAAAGATAACTAGCTCTTTGACAGCACCATTAATAACACCGGTGACAAAGTGCATAGGCTTTCCCTGTTTAGTCTTGTGCGCTTTACGTTTAGTTACTGTTACAAGGAAAGTAGTTTTGCCGTCGCACAAATCAGAAACGTAATCATCAACAGTAGAAAAAGAGTATCCGATAGATGCGAGCTCCATCTCTCCATTCGACTGGACATCGTTCTGATGCACGAACTTAAAAGGTGGCTTACTCTTTCTCGAATTCTTAACCCAATCAATGTACTGTAACAGCTCCTCTCTATTACCTTCAACTGCTCCAGCTTTCACTATAGACTCGAGCACCCTACGATTAGCACTCTTGTTATCCTCTACCCACTGCTTGCCGTCATGATCGAAAGTCAAAGTATCAAATGCATTTCCTACGTATTTTAACATGTCAAATCCTAGGACTATATGATTAGACTCTGTAACGTGGGTACGCTTAAAAACGTCGTTATTCAACGTGGTTTTTGAGCATTTTAATGATTTTATACTCGGAGGTTCTACCTTAATGTGCAGTTGTAAAGAGTGTGAAATGTACTTAGATACCTTAGCCCTGTCATCTTTGTTGTACTCAAGCAGTGAAGCCATGTAATACGCTGGATAATTAGCTTTAAGATAAGCTGTTCTCCATGATGTTAAACCATATGCAACTGCATGTGACTTGTTGAACAGGTAGTTTGCAGACTTGCTTATACTATTAGAGAGATAGTTGATAACATCCTTTGGAACTCCATGCTTAAGTCCTTCTTCTTTGAACTTCTCCATGGCAGGTTCCATTTCTGAAACAACTTTACGTCCGATAATCTTACGCAGGATATCCGCTTCACCAAGTGAATACCCACACAGAGCCTGTGCTATCTGCATTACCTGCTCTTGATATAAGATTACTCCATATGTTTCTTTTGTAATCTCGTCATATGCTGGGTACAAACTCTTGACCGGCTTGCGTCCAGTTCTTCTATCCACGTAGTCCTTAGCCATACCACTATCAAGTGGGCCTGGTCTACATAGTGCCATAACTGGTATCAAGTCTTCTGCACCGTGGACAGTAATGGAACGTATGAAACCTTTCATCGCCGCAGACTCAATCTGGAAACAACCTTCTGTCATACCTTTATTCAATAGTGCACACGTTGCATCATCTTTCTCTGGTATGTTATCCCAAAGCTTCTGTGCATCAATGCCCATCATGTCTGCCATCCTGTGCACGATAGATAACTGCATGAGTCCAAGCATATCAAGTTTCAAACAACCCTGTGCTTCAAGGTCATGGTAATCAGTGGCACAAACGAAATCGTCACCCTGTTTCTCTATCGAACACCATTCAGTAGGGTCTCGAGGGAATACCATAACGGCACTGGCATGCATACCATAAGACTGTAAACGTCCAAAGAAATGCCTAGCAAGCGTTCTGAGTCTCTCATCTTTTACTCCTTCCCATGTTTGAAAATTAGTACTAATCTTGTTTACATAACTTGAGGATAGGCCAAGTGCCTGTCCAGCTCTTTTGATAGCCGCCTTCTCCTGCATGTAGTTCATAGTACGTACATGATAAACTTCTCCGTACTTCTGACGTACATACTCAATCACGTCATCACGTCTATCACTCTCGAAGTCAACGTCAATCATTACTACCTTATGTCGCCATAAGGATTAGACTATCTCTTCGCCATGCCCTTCGGTTTAGGCGTTCCGCACTTCGGATGGTGTTAATCTCCACCCTACGTTCCTTTGAACTAGTCGTTACACTTTATTGTTATATCGTGCCAACGGTGCCATTTAACCAGCATGCTGTAACTAGCACCATATTCCTTGCTTGCAAATCTACTTGCACTAGCGTAAGAATCAAATGGATATTCACATCCACCGACGCACAATATACAAGAATCTTTGTGCCGACGGAAGCCAATGTAGCTTCTTTCAACGTTGAATTTCTGAGTAACCCAACGTAAGTTTGTATAATGGTTATTCCACGGGTTGTTATCAATATGGTCAACGACAAGTCCATCTCTATACCCGCTACAAAACGCTTTAGCAACTACTCTTCCAACGTTTACACTCTTGCCTACGCCATTCTTCCATAGGTTAACGTACGGTCTATTTGAAGTAGGTGTACTCCTTTCAGACTTAACCTCACCTGTATGTCTGTTTCTAATAGTTCCAAACTCGTTTACTTCATAGCCGTCATAACCATCTACAATCTTCCACATAAGTTCTCCAATCTTAGCACGGTGTTGTCTCATAGAGAGTTTCACCGTTAGCCACATAAGTGACACCGCTTTAACATGCGTTCACGGAATTTAACACTAGTGATTTCTCACTAGCTCGACATATAGTTTATCAGCAGGGGTTACTCGTTGTTCATTGCAGAATCGTTCAAAGATTGTGTTCCACTTAATGGAATCTACCTGAGTAATGCCAGATAGATAAGCCGTGCAACATCCACCAACAGACCCGCGGCCCAGCCCAGTAAGAATACCGTGCCCGTTGCAATAACCCATAATATCTTTGATAATGCAGAGATAATTGAGATAATCGCAGTGCCGAAGCACAGGTAACTCTCGTTCAACTCGTACCACATAATCGCTCTTATTAGGCCTGGTTCCCATGTGCATTCTTTTCCACCCTTCGTTACACCAGTCACGAATCTGTCTTTCAGGGTCTTTAGTATTGTACTTAGGATAATTGTCGCCCCCTTCCGGAATTACAACGTTACACTTATGAACAATGTTACTGGTTTCTTGAATCATGGAATTAACCTGCTCTTCACTGAACCCATCTCTCATCATTCTCTGTGTAACTTCTTTACCATCCATCATATAAAAATCGTTACTGCTATACGCATTACCAGTTCCTCTTATGCTCACCCACATAGCGTGATAAGTAGCATCAGTAGGAGTGGAGTAATGACTATCGTTAGTAACAATAACGTGATAACCGTGAGACATAGCATAATTGTAAACCCTCTTATTATACTCTTTCTGTTCCCTAAATTCATGCGGCTGTACCTCCATGTAGAAATCGTCGCCAAACAACTTAGCGATATCATCAACAACGTCTGGATAACGATTAAAGAAGCCAGCTATACATGCAGTAGTACAAATCAATCCTTCGTGGTACATCTCTAAATCTTTGATGCCTATCCTAGGCTTTCGATAGAATTGATGTGCCGCAGCGGTAGATAGTTTATATAAGTTTCTAAGTCCATTAATATCTTTAGCCAACAGTATGATGTGAGCGTTTTCTCCGCTCTTCATTTCTGGTTCTGGACAAAAGTAACCTTCCATACCGAGTATTGGTTTAATGCCAGACTGTTTGCACTTGTGATAAAACGCATACAGTCCAGTCGTTGTGCCATGGTCTGTTAATGCTACCGCTTCGTATCCAAGTTCCTTACCTCTTTGAACAATCTCATCGATAGTACAATACCCGTCTCCTATGGAGTAGTCCGAGTGCTGGTGTAAGTTTGTAAATGTACTACTCATCTGACGCTTCCTTTCTCTGTTTCTCTAGTGTCATCTTCTCCCATTCCTTACGTGCTGACTCTTTCGCTTCTTCCATCTTCTTGAGGTACAGACCATAATACGTATCACTCTTCTGTTGCATATAGTTAGACACGTAATCTTCTGAGTCGAGACTCTCACGTATTCTATCATTCTCTTCCGTATGTTCGCCAGTGTACTCTTCGACAAGTACTTCTACTGGATATGCACACAGATAAATATGAAACGGCGTCTCTACGTAAGACAGACACTCACGACCATTAAGGTTATTTAATACTTGGTTAGGCATTGGTGCATTTGTTTTACTGGTCATGCGTCTCATTGTGTGCTTCTTACCTGCACCATATAAACCAAGTACATCAGCCTTATGAATATATACACCAAAACCAAGGTTCATCAATTCCTTATCCTTCATATGGTTCACCCCCTTTCGGACTTCATTTAAATTGTACCACAGTCCCAAAAATTTGTCAAGGGGCTTTTGAAAAAATTTTTTCGGCCAAGGTTGTTGACAAATTTCGGTGGCCATGGTATTATATTATTGAAAGAAACTTTTGGAAACTTCAAAAGAAAGGCTTGACAAAGTTTCTCTTTTATGATATAATAATGTTGTAGAAAAAAGTGGACAACTAAATATATGAGTAACCGTTACATTGCGAATACATCTCAGACAATGTAACACGGTGTTGTAAATACCATTGTTGACCGAAACTCAATCACGTAGCAAGACAAGGTTACAGGAAATCAGGGTACTTTATGTATTGGTATCTCAGCGAAGGCCAGGAGTAATCCACACTCCACGGGGGTCAGGCGCAAGTAATGTCCGTTATAGGGAGAAACTTTATGGTGGGTTAAAATCCACCCCCAAAACATTTAGGCAGGAGGCTCAAGTCGAAAGACGGCGTCAGACAACCACTTACCAAGGGTTGAGTGAGGTTAAGTTCTTCGAGAACTAGGTGTGTTGTCACCTTGAACGACCGAGGCGATGGGGTTCATTCCATTATCTCTGTTAAGACGCTACGTACTGACCGTGAAGTATACAACCTTTACGGTTTAGTATGCGGCGTCTACCTACTCACTCCCTCAGCTCCGAGGTTCATCCCCGCCCCCCGAGGGGGGAGAGAACATCGGAGCCATAGAGGGTAAGAGAATATATCTGTACTTAACATTAACCTTTAAATAAAATACACCTTAACCTCTTGACAAACATTATCTCTTATGATATAATATATATAGATTAAAGATAGTGAGAATGAAAGGAGAGATGTTAAATGAATAAGTCTAAGTTTAAAGTAGGGGATATGGTATATTCACCTCGTTTTGGTGGCGGGGTTGTGACTAAGGTTTGTGAGTGCGCCTTGTATCCGATTGAAGTAAAATGGACAGAGCGCCCTGCGTCAAGTTCCTTAACATATTATGATTACTTTACTTCGGACGGCTGGCTCGAATGTGAGCAAGCGAACCCGCAACTCGATATCGTTCTCGACGAAAGAGAAAAACAAACAGAAGAGAATACTACATTTGACGTTTGGCTGAATCGCGTTAGGGATTACTTACTTACACAGCTCGAGAAACGTAGGGCTAATAGCAAAGAAAAGAAAAAAGAGGATACTGGATTTAAGGTAGGAGATAGAGTATATGCTCTGTTCCATGGGTACGGTACTGTAATAGATATACGGGATAATCATTCTGTATATCCTGTTGTAGTAAAGTGGGATAAAAGCAGTGTTCACCTTGTTGAAGATATTAGTACGTTTACTGAAGATGGTTATTTATCAGTATACTCTGACGATTACTATACTCGCATAAAGTTAGTTGGCATAACTATAAATGGAGAACATGCCACTGATAAAGAAGAGAAAGGTTCTATGTCAAACTGTGACGTTGGGGTAGTGGCCGATAATTCAATAACGGTTGAGTATTCACCGATTAATCCGTCTCATTATCGAGTAGAAGGTATACCAGAAGCTATTGATATCATGGAACATCTCATGACCCAGGAACAGTTTAAGGGATTCCTTTGGGGTAACATCATTAAATATGCGTATCGGTATGGGCGTAAAGGAGATGAACACGATACAGCAGGAAAGATTGAATGGTATGCGAATAGACTTAAAGAAGCGTGTTCAAAAGAAAAGAGTGACTGATGATGAAACTTAAAGAACTCATAGAATGGGCAAAGAAGAATGACTGTTTAGATTGCGATATATGCGTACAGTACAGAGACGACGGTGGGCTATACCACGGAAGAGATTATGATATATATGAAGATTGGTTTGCGGACGTAAAGTTCTATGTCGAAGGATTCAAAAAGGTAGCTGATAAGCTAGGACTTCGTAGGGTTGAAAGATAATAAAAAAATAAGGGAGGCTTTCGCCTCCCCTTTTTTATTGCCTTAACTCAGTAAGTTGCCAAGTGCTCTTACGTTAGAACGTACAATATCAGCTTCTTCATTATTCGATTTAGTTACCATCTTCTCTACCTGTTCTGCTGTAACCTTTGGCTTGATGTATTTGTCCACTGCCTTGTGTGCCTGTTCTGGTGTCTTACCGTAGGCTTGCAGTTTCTTGAGGTTAGCATCTGTCGGATTATTAACGTAAGCAATCATTACGTCTTTGGCACTATTAGAATAATCCTGATTGATGTCTGTTACAAGTCTGTTAAGGTCGGTATTAAGTTTATTCTCGATTGGGTTAAAGCCCATAGCGTTCTTAACTCTATCTACACCACTCATGGACTGATATTCTGTCTTAGGCATTAACTTACTGTAAGAATAATACTGTCCTCTAGCCGCCTGTAACCATCTCGATGCTGCTGGTACTGCTTTCAACCAAGCAAACATCAGCTGGTCTGTTGTATACTTATCGTACAGGATAGCGTCAAAACTTGCACCAACTGCAGAACTGAAATCGATAGCTGTGCCTAACGACGGGCCACCGAGGTTACGCAGGTCTGTCGGGTCCTTCATGATATCGGAAAGGCCTACCTTCTTACTGATATCTACGCCAAACACTGGAGCTGCAATACCATAGCAAAGTGCTTCCCCGAATGCACGTGAGAACTGGCTATTACTTCTGCCTGCCGCTTTCAAGATGAAAGCCTTTATCCAGTCTTCTGGGTTCGTACCAGTGATTGCCTGACACATACCAGAAATCATAGTCATCATCGGGAGGCCAGAGATGACGCCAGAGAACAACATCATTGTACCAAGGAATCTCTTGAGTTCTGTGCTCTTCTTGTTCTTGAGCATCCAGTACATAAAGTGGAAGGTCTGGAACCCGTAAGATGCAAACTGGAATACACACTTAGCAAGCTGTCCGCCTTTAGCCAAGAGCAGTGGGTCTGTCGCTCTGTTGAAGTTAAAGTTCGTGCGGTATACGAAATCTCTAATCATAAGCATACGCTGTGCGTTATACTCTTCTTCGCCAATCTCGGCTCTGCTTTCACGGAACTTCTTGTACTTAGGGCTAGTGTCGAGGATATGTTGTGCTGTAAGTGCAGCAAACAATCTGCATGCAAGGTCTGCGCCTCTGAATCCACCCATACTTAAATCAAGAATCTTCTTGCCAGTTGTCGGCATCTTGTCAATAAGGCTTTCACCTTCGTATGCACTACCAGCATTACCCAACTGAGCAGCCACATCGTTCATGACTAACCCGTCATCTTTGCCAGTCAGCGTATTGCACATTTCATCGAACACTTGCAGTTCGATAGCTGTCTTGTCCCCCCGTTTCAGTGCTTCATCGAATGCCTTTTCTCCTTCTTGTTCGATTAAGCTCTTGCCGTTCTTTGTAAGATACAGGTCAGCCATTACCTGTTGAATCTCTTTGCCGTACTTGCTTACGTCGAAATCGTTCTTTAAAATGTCGGATGGCTTATGTGCCTTGGCTAAGATGCCTGGCATTTTCTTCATAGCGTAAGCAAACGCTTCTCCTCCCCCAAGTGCATACACGTTAGCTAACTGTGCATACTGTGCGAGTGCTGTACTTACGTTGAACATACCGAGCTTTAAATATACGTTGATAGCAATACTGTTGTGAAGCAGTGCAGGGAGCCACATGTCTGGCAGGTATACACCACATGCATTCAAGATACTACGCATACCTGGAACAGCATAGATAGCGTCAACTACCATAACACTAAGTCTTCTCATGAATGCATCAGCTGGCTTATCTCTACCGTTCATGTTGTCTACGAGTTCGCACATAATATTATATTCAGAATAGTAGGAATCTCTCTTAGTTCTATCGTAATTTCTATTGGTGTACTTATAGATAGTCTGTGTCATGTCTCTATAGAATGGAGTCAGTGCCTCAACACTGTTCACGGTGTGTAAGTAGTGTTTGAGAGAACCGATAACGTCGTGGGAATACAGACCGCTATTGGACGTACGTTCACGAGCGTAGTTAGCAGCTAAGTACTGTGCCCCGTTTGCCTTCAGAGCTCCGCTAACCTGTTTGAATGTCTTAGCTTTATCTTTGCTAACACGAATCATCTTAGCCATATGAATCAAACGTGGTTTATACTTACCAAACTCTTCTTCGTCTTTTCCTTCCATATTGCGAAGAGCATTAACAACCCTCTCAATACTATCGTCTCCCTGCCATTCTTCATTGTCATTAAACTTTCTGCTGATAAATGTTGCAAGTTTACCAGAGATATCCAGTTCGGCTTCTTTCTTACCCCTGCTAACATCATTATTAGTGAGAGTACCTATGGATGTATCAACATTACCAACGATGTCAGTACGACCGCCGCCCTGTTCTTGCAGCCATTCATCACGTGTCTTTTCTACATACCGTTCGTTCTTTCCGATAGGATGTTCATTTCTGTATTTAGACCTATCACGTTTGCTTTCAAAAGAACCAATGCTATATGTGATAACGTGATAGTACTTATCACCTCTCTGAATGATAAACCCTTCATCTTTAGACTTCTCATTCTTATCGGCCTGCTCTTCGGTAATCTCATTCCATACTTCTTTCTGAAGAATGTATCTAGCGTAGTATCTCGGTGCGTATGCATGTAAGAACCCAGTCTTCATACGGTTGATGATGTCATCATTCTGCATAGCTCTCTTCTGTTCTCTTTCATATGCGTTCATCAGTAATGCACGATACAGTGCTTGGCTTGCGATAAATCCATCAATGACAGGCTTGGCGTATCCTCTCTGCTTCATGAGTTTACGTCTAAATTGTTCACATTCTCTTAGCACTTGTTTCTGCAATCTAGCCCTCATGCGAGCCTGACCTTCTACGCCAGTGCCATCTTCGTTGGACGGATATGCAATGAACAGGTTCTTGAACTTACCATCCTTCATACGTTCGTCTTTACATGCATAGAATACAAGTGTACCAGTATCTTCTCTGTACCAGAAGGCCTGATTCTTGTAGAACTTCTTACTCTTCTTTTTGTAGTAAGCCTTCATCTTGTCAATCTTATCATTCATCTTGGCCATTGCTGTAGCTTTATCGGGTTGGTTATGCAGAACAAAGAATACGTCATCATCGTATACTTTGAGCATGGCGTTCTTACCAGAAGAAGAACGGTTCTTACATCTTTCATCCTGTCCCGCTTCATACGGAAGGTCAAATAGTTCAACGATGTCCCTGCCTCTATCACTGTTGACATTGATTTCAGTATTGAAATACTGTCTTAATGCTTTAGTCTGTAACTCATTTCCTTCAATAGTAAGAAGTTGTTGCAACTGTTTAACGTATGCATCACTTCGTGCATTTAATTCTTGCTGATATGCGATAGAACGCTGAGATTTATCAAACAGTCTATCTGCATCTTTCTTACTAACGAGTTCTTCTAACCACCGCATACCAGGTATTAATGCGAGTTTAATATCCTTAGCGTGGTTAATTTCGCTCGTGGATGTCTGAGAGAATGTCTTGTTACGCTTGTTTGCGATAGCGTACAGTAACTGCATGAACCAACCACGTGGAGAACCTGCATCATGAGATACATCTCTTGCATTAGTAATAGCACCTTTGCTAGTACCAATGTTAGTCTTTCCTTTTTTCTTTTCCTTTCTAATTGTTGCGTGTTGGTTTTTTTGTGTTTCAAATTTGAGTTCACCAAAGTTAGTAAGTTCACTTACAGATGTTGCAGCATTTTTTAACTGTTCTCTCATTCTCTTCTTATCTTCGTTTCTAATCTTATGGTCTGGGTCTTGTAAATCTAATTTACGAAGCAGTACTGCAGATTCATAAAGCCATGAAGCCATAAATTCTGATGAATCGCTTCCTGCAATATTCTTACCTTCATCATCTTCAGTATTATCTGGAGATACAGTATCTAAGTGGCTGTATGTTTCTGTAATTAATTTCTTCGTCGAGTAGAATAACGGTATTTCTTTGTTGACTGTTTTAGCACCGAATATAATACTAGGTAATATCATACTCATAACTAAGGTTTCATAATTGCTTGGGTCAACATTGTTGTAGAACACATTAAGTGTTGTAGCACCGACTTTACTAACAAACCTATCTTTACCAGTCTTAGTACTATCGTAGCCTACTAAGTTACCTATAGTCCACAGGCCTGCTGTATCATCTACGAGTTTATTTACATCTATAAGCCTTGTAATCGCCAGCAGTTGTCCTGCTAACAAACTATCGCTACTGTTTAAAATCTCTAGTGATTTCTTAAGTTCTTTTTCAAGTGCTTCTCTAATAACATCTTCGGCATCATCTCGTATGTCTTGATTATCTGGAAGGTCCTTCGCATCCCTATTAACAACTACGCCACCAAACTTTTCGTCTTTCCAATCTTTATCACGAGGAAGTGCAAGCCTGTATTTGCCCTTCTTTACATCAATCGTGACTGCTTCATCGGTGAATGCGTGCATTAACTCGTGGTATACTGTAGAGCGTTTGTCTTCTGACGCCAATCTACCTGCAGATTCTTTATAACTACCACCGTTTTCTACCATATTATGAATATATGGAGCTACGCCTAACGTCTCGCTTGCTCTATTTACAAAAAGCATATGTGCAAATTGAATGTTTACGTCTTCGTCAAGCTGTCCTTTGAAGTTGTTTCCTAAGAACGCAACATTTTCTTTACTCATTCTAGTGATATCTTCCGGTGCCGTATATGCACGTTCCGAGCTTAAATCTTCAATGGCACTTACAAATGGCTGTAACTTGTGTAACTGTCCGCCATAGGCAAACTTCATTCCTTCAGGTAAGTCTACATTCTCTATCTCATAAGATTGATCAGAATCAAAAAGTTTTGGGTTTGTAGTTACTTTTCCAAGGGCTTCATTAAAGATATTTGCAAATTTGTTTGTATAATCAAGACCTTTTAATCTTCTCGATGCTATTGTAAACAGGGAACAAAGGTTAGCAATATCAATATAGGATAATTTATCTTTCTGTGCAAGCTCGTAACTGAACGTATGTAACGATGTGATTAAACCATCACTGCCCATCATACTGTCATTATGTGCCATCATTAGATAATTATATTCTGGGCTAGCCATTAAGTTTTCGATGGTGTACGGAATGTCTTCACCATACTCTTCTTTCAGGTCTGACTTATCTACAGAACCCATGTACTGTAATATGGATGCAATGGGGTTTTCGTATGGTTCAAGTTTTTCTTTTGCTTTCCATTTTGTAGAATCTGTATCATGAATATTGATACTGCCTTTGATGCTCTTAATCGGAGAGTTGTCAGTAATATCAAGCTTCTTGACCTTATAGTACCCACCTTCATAGTCCATGATGTTTAAAGCACCAAGGATTGCTTCTCTAAGTTTGGTGTACGCCCACGAATTAATGTACTCTTTTTCTTCTATTTCTTCTTTACTATAATTAAATTTCGGGAGCTTGTCTTCAATAACTATTTTTTTGCCTAATTGGATTGCTAAAAGAGATATTCTATTAACGTTGTCACGGAATGCATCTGGTCCTTCTGTAAATTTTGAGTCATTCTGAGGGTTGTTGGCATTGCCAAACGCTCTATTCAAAGAGTCTTTTCTAGCCTTGCCTGCGATTTCCATTTGCTCGAGATTAACAAATTTATTAACATCTTTCTTAATCTGGTCCATGATTCGCTTACGCACTACTGCTTTATCTTTTCCTTTTGCTACATTTTCAATATATCCATTAAGACCGTTATCGATGAGAACATCTTTTGGAATTGTATTATTTACAGCTAATACTGCTTTCGTCATAACGTTGTTAGGAATACCAGATTCGTCGATGTCAAAATAATCATGTAGCAACGTAGCAATAGCACCTACTACAGTACCGGACGACTGAAGAACACCACTCTTAGTGACATAGTTAGTATCGTTAGGCTTAGAGTCTTTTCTCCTGGCAAAAAACTCCATAGTGGTCCCGTTAATTAAGTTTGGTTCTACTACCTCTTTGCCAGCGGCTGCATTCGCGGCTCTCTCATCACGTACGGAAGTAACTACACAATTTTCTGCCTGACAAAATTCTTTAAGTTTGGCGAGTTTATCTTCGTCTTTTTTGGTTCTTACATATTCTTTGTACTGCCTGTCTGTTAGCAGGTACTTCAGCCCTTCATAGGTTACAACACGTTTATCTTTTAGCTCCGCTGCGTACTTACCTCTATCCATTCCGTATGCAAAATTGTATACTCTTTTATTAAGTTCTACAACTCTATGGTCAGGGTCTGCATTTTTTGTGTCTACTTTATGTTCTCTTTCCATCTTCTCGGCGAGATACTCAATCTTAGATTCGAGTGCTTTTGATAACAGTACCGCATCCAGTTTTGTAATACCGTGCTTAACAGCAAACCCTAATTTCAAAGCTACACTACTATCTGTCGGATAGAAATGTCCAGCGCCCATCATACCGATAGAGAGTACGCCACGCTTTGCTTTATTAATAGCGTTCTGCCATCTATTAATAAATTCATCTTTTGTTTTATTATAATTATCGTTGTTCTTTGTTCTTTCCCTGTATGCTTTACTACATCTTTCCCACAGGTCCTCAATCCATTTATCGTCAAATTTATTTAGTCCGTCGATTGCGTCTTCGTCGTAGCCGAGCACCTTCATAATCTGTTTATATTTTTCTACGCTTACATGCCTACGCTTACCGTCTTCTGTTATGATAGGAGCCATATCGCTGATGTCAATATCATCGATGTTAAATTTATTATCGGCTATAAACTTAGCAACAAACTTACTTTCTTCAAATGTGTCAGCTGGCATCATCATCGCCGTAGTTTTTGTATTAAGCCACGGGAATTTAGTAGTACGCCTATTGACAAGTTTGTTGACTTCCTTACCGTCGACACGCATCTTACTGATGATATTATGGCTATAGCTTAAACCAAAGAGTTTCTTACCTCTTTGGTCTTTTTGAATGTCTTCGCAGATTTGTTCAAGCCCTTGTTCAAATGCGCTCATGCTAACATGCCAATGGTCTTTATCAAGACCCTTAGTTTCGGCCGTAGGGAATATGCTCTTAATTTTTTTAATCAAATCAATAGCGTATTCTCTAACATTGTCTGCATCAGAGTTACCTTTATGCTGTGCGAATTCAGACTCACTAAGGTCGCCAAAGTTATCTTTTACTGTTCTTACGATGAATGCAATCATAAGGTTTGCTTTTTCAGTAGAGGACAGGAATGCACCATCCTGATTCTTTTGCTTCAGCATCTTTTCATAAAGTCCTGTATCCAGTTCGTTGCATAACTGAATCTCGAACGATGTAATAGCAAGGTAACGAGCTGCTCGTGTAGCTACCATATAATCAAGGGCTCTTTCAGATGTAAGGTTAGGCTGGTCTGTAAATTCGTTTTTAATTGCTGTTACTGTATTTCTTTCTCTCTCTACGCCGCCACCAGTTTTATCTTTACGCTTATCTCCGATGTCGTCTTCACCGTTTTCGCCATCATGTCCAATGTTACCTTTGTCTTTCTTATTACCCTGTCTATTCTTTTTAGCTTCTTGCTTCTTTATTTCTTCGTTATCTATCTGCTTATATTTATCCTTAGCAGCCTCGGCCAAACCGAGCGCTTCTGCTATTATATTAGCTTTTGAAATTGCAACAGCTCTACCATTTCTAGTTAATAATTTGTTGCCAGCGACACCGTTTATGAATGCTTTATATGTATCATTAATGTAACTTGAAAGCTCAAGGTCAGCCTGTGACACGTCGTCGCCCTTTTTAACTTTACCATATGCAGTCTGAATAATGAAGGTCTTACCGTATTCGTTTGCTTTCAGTTCAACGTCTTTCGGTACTTTGCTTAATGATTCTATAATATCGCCTTTAATGTTTCCTAATATCTGCATGGTTCGGTATGTATTCCAAGCGTCCTTACCTCCATCTGTATTGACAACAGAGAGGAAAGCGTGTGAAAAGGCATAAATAAACTTCCGAGTATAGGCGTCGAAGTCTTCCTTTTTGTTAGTTTTCTTAAACTTATTCAGTAATTCTCTTAGTTCCTCTGCATATGGTCCACGAACCATTACATTATTAACGGCGGCAATAATCTCTTCACGACCAGTAGATTTGATGCCCTGTTGCGGGTTAGTATACTGCGATAAGAGCCACGGAATCGCATCTCCAAACTTCTTTATTCCATATGCGTAGAGCTCTTCTGGCATATTATATGATGACATTCTTTGAACAAATTCGATTGCTGTATTCCTATCTTCATCAGCACCAATAAAGAAGTCGCCAGTTACGGAGTAAAGTTGATTAGGAGAAATCTTTGCCAGAACGAGGCTATCTCCACCGCGGTCTACTATGTATTGCTGGTATTTACTATTTAAAACGTAGTGGAACCACGTACGTAAACTAGCTACGCCCTTGGGGTCTTCGGCAGCTTTTTCCATCATAACACGTGCACCATCATATGTTACAATAGCAGTATGAATGGCACCAGGTAATATGTCAAGCAGGTCAGCATAGGCACCCTCGAAAGAATCAGAATCATCATAATTGACGTTACCATTACGGTCTGCGCCATTAGCTACTGTCATCCTATTACGAAGCAGGTTGATACCATAAGAAGCAAGAGCACCAAAGGCGGCCATATATTGCATCCTAGCGTGGAACTCTTCTTGTTTACTCTTGAATTTATGAGCACCACCAAGAAAACTGATATACTGTTTTGCTTCTGGTAAGATGGTTACGAGATTAGCGAAAGACATTCTATTGACACTTCCGTAGTATTTGCCAACAACGTCTTTTAGCTCTTTATATAATTCCCCATCGCGATATTCGTTGTATCGTTGATTTGCTTTGACATCTTCAGAATCCTGAATAACTCCCGTCTGCACAAAATTTAACGATGGTAAGTCTTTAACTGCTGATGACTCTTGTGCATTATATTCTTCATGATTACGGCTCGTGAGAATATCGGTGATTCTATTAATGGTAGCACTCAGACTATTGAGTTCATCGTTAATATAGTCGTCAGTAACATTGTCGTTTACAACATCTATTTTGTTTTCATTCTTTTCTTCTGGTGTACCGTTAGCGTTCTCTACTTTACCACCATCGTCTTTGAACAGCGGGTTGTCTTTTTCATTTAATTTGGGTGTTACTTTCTTCGAGTCAGTTTGTTCTGTACCGGTTTCGGAACCTTCGGTTTTGCTGCTCGTGCCATTGTTGTCGAGCCTCCTCTGCTGATGTGTGTCCCTCCCAATTTCTGTCCGGGCTTCTGTTTTGTTGTTTGTACTACTTTCGGTACTTTCGGACGGCTGAGTGTTTTCATTTTTCCCTCCTGTTGGAATATTCGTAATCTGATTATTAGGTTGTACTGGCTGTTTCTGTGCATTGTCAGTTGTATCTTTTTGTGGATTAGTGACATCCTGCTTCTTAGAAATAGCAGTAGCATCACTAGTATTGTCTTTTTTGTCTGCTTTAATGGCGTTATTGTAAACATTATCGGGAATACTTTTCAGAATAGTAACTGCTGCTTGTTTTGCAATATCTTTATTAGCCGTCTTTAAAACTGCTAAAGCTCGTTCTGGAATATGAATATTGCTTCTTCCATTGAGCTTATTAATAATATTACGTGCTCTGTCTAATCCATCTGGTTCATTAATATTCGCAATAACGTTAGCCTTAGAATTCCTATCATTATTGACGACATCTTTTACTGTCTGTGTAGTTTTACCTACTTCCTTCTGCTCTTCCGCTTTCTCCGTTAAATAACGCTGTTTTTCACCATTTTGAACGTTTTGTACTGGCTGTTGCTGTACCTGCTGTGTGTTCTGTTCCGTCTGCACAGGAGCCACCTGCGTCACCTGCGGCTTTGCAAGACCGCCAAGTGGGGATGTGTTAGGTCTCGCTTCCTGTATTGGTGTCTGCTGTTGTTCCGCTTTCTGCTGTGAAGCTGCTTCCTGCTTTGCCGCAACAGGTTTCTGTTCAGCCTGCTCCTGTGGTTTCTGTACCTGCTGAGTTTCTTCTGCGACTGGCTGTTCCATTTGTACATCAGTAGGTACATCGGTCTGCACATCAGTAACATCTTCAACAGGCTGTTGTGCCTGTGCTCTTTCCTGTCTGTTCTTAGCTTCCATATAAGCGTTCGGGTCAATGGCTCTAAGTACATCTCTGATAGCTTTAGTATCACCGTTGTTAGCCCTATCAAGAAGTGGCTGATTAACTTTCAAGAATCTGCTCTTAGTTTTATCGGCTAACTCTTCTGCGTTGCCACTAGGAGCCAGAGCGTGAATAATGTCCTGCGCTTTCTGAATAGCTTCTGTATCAGCGTCTTTCTTTCCAACACCTTTAATAATATTTTTGATGTCATTCTTTATTGCACTTAACTCCTGCTTTGCTTGTTTAGCCTGTGCTTTCTTTTCGTTGTTCCGTTCTCTGACGGCATTTACTACGTTCTTTCTATCAAGGTTAGACAGAATATAGTAGGCGGCACCTGTGTCACCGTTTACTGCTTTATTCAATAATTTAGGAGAGAGCTTTGCGTTCCCTTCTGGAATATTTTGATTGATTGCGTCAATGTCAGCATTGTTATATGCTCTAGTGAGAATGTCTGGAAGGTCAGCCATTTTTTCTCTAGTAGTATCAACAAACTGAGACATTGCGTCGTTACGTTCGATAGGTTGCGGCTGTTCTTCCGCTGGAGTTGTGATTGCGCTTGGCAGTACCGGTGCTCCCTGTGTAGTAACATCTGGCATAACAGGTACTACATTATTCTGTTGTGGAATTACAGTATCGCCAGTAATAGACATAGCATTATCAGCCACTACGTTCGGCATAAGAGGCTGTTCTATTGGTACTTCATGTCCAATATAATCAGACAGGTCAGTGCTATCTGCCATGGCATTAGCAATACCCGTTGTCTGCATCAGGTCATTGTAGTCGCGTTTAGCTTCTACCGTCGGGCCAAGAGAATCAATATTGTTGTACAGATAGCGTCCTGCGCCACGTACACCGGCTACGCCCACACCAGACACAAGTGTCGGCAAGAATGCAGAGTTGAAAGAGTTAGCTTCTGCGTCAGTGAAGTTATCCCAATCACCGTTTGCGATATCACGGAAGAAACTACCAGCGTCTGCACGGTCATCATCAAACTTATTAGCCATGGCGTCCTGTACACGCTGTTGCCATGCTTCCTGAAAGCCTTCACCAAATGCGTTTGCAACTCTATTACCAACGAAGTCGATAGGTTTACTAGCCGTAGACAGACCGTATGCAGCTCGCCCAAGCATTGTGTCTGCGCGTGCAGCATCACCAAGTACTGCACCAGCTACCTTGCCACCATTAGACGCAAGAGCATCAGCAAGACCAGCTTTTGCAAGACCTTTGCCAGCAAGAGAGAATAAACCACCAGTAGCGCCAGTAGCTACATCAATCGCAGTGTCCATGAAAGAAGAACCAATAAGTTCTGCGTTCTTGTATGGGTCGCCTGTAAAGCTATCCCACGCTGACTGGTCAATAGTGCCATCGTATACGGTGCCAGTCGGTCTCTGACCAGCTTCAATCTGAGATTCGATGTTATCTCTCTTAGCATCCATGTAGTTCTGTCCGAAGTTAGCACCAACTTCAAGACCGGCACTACCTAAGATACCAAGAGCAGGAAGAACCATTCCACCGCCAGAGGCTAATGCTGCACCCGCTAACATGCCTGGCGCAGAAGAGCCAAGCATAACACCAGCGTCGCTAGAAAGACCATGTGGGTCAATTAAGTATCCAAGAGACCAACGTGATTTATCTGGGTTGTTGTCATAATCATTAGCCCAGTCAGAATATCTTGCCGCCTGTCTTGTCAGGTCGCCACCGACACCTGCTAACCATGGACTATCTGCTACTACCCCAGCAGCAGTTAAAGCCCCACCGAGCGTAGACTCGGCAGAGCTTGTAAAACTGTCCCAAAAACTTCCAATGAACCCTTGGTCCGGGTCACGTTCAGACGGAACCCAACCAAGAGCCAGCTTATCTTGGTATTGTCTGTCTGCCTGGTCTAACGCAGCAGCGAGCTGTGCCCCTGGCTGATAATTATTAAACCTTACTGCCATGCAACCTCCTTCATGTATTAAAAGAATTGATTGATAACTTTACCTTGCAATGCCATGTTTTCTGTAGCATTCATAGAGTTCTGTACGTCGGCTAATGTCACAGGTGTTCCATCGGCGGTTGTCCCAACGATTGTCCCCATGTATGTGTCGAGCAGTCCTTGATTTACGTTGTTTTGTGCATCTTGGTCTGCTGGATTCGTACCAGTTGGATGCGACATTTCCTGAGATTGAGCGATAATTGATGCCGCAGTATTATTAAATAATTCATTAGCAGTGGCTTTTCTACCAGTCTGTTCCATCATCATGCCATAGTCTGCTATCTTTTTAAGCGCAGTTTGTGTAGCAAGATTGCGAGCTTCTGTAGTGGAACTTGGGTCCCAAATAATATTCTGCAATTGTTTAAACTCAGGGCTATTTTCTAACTTATCGACATTATTTTTAATACTATCCTCATCTTCGACTACGTATGCTAGAGGAGAACCTACGCCGCTAGCAGATTTAGTACCGCCTTTCCCGTTACTATAAGAAGCTGCATTATTTTGTGCAAGTGCGAGTTTATCCTTCGCCAACTGAAGTTGTTCCTGCTGGAGTTGGAACGCTCTATCTTTATTTGCTTGGTCTTGCATAGCTTTATATGCACTATTATTGAGCTGCATCTGCTGTCCAATCATTGCACCAATATCTGCAAGTTTCTTACTGTTCGGGTCAAATTGTACACCCGTAAGAGCTGCACCAAGTTTAGCGAGAATAGAAATGTTAGCCGTGTTGTTGCTCTTTGCAATTTGGTCAGCGAACTGCGCTGCCATTGTTTTCTGCATGTTCTTGTTGTCGATGCCAGCACCAGTACGAACAGCGTCGGCAGACATTTTATTAATTAAGTTAAAGAAATTCTGATTGCGGCTATGGGCACCCATAGCTGCCGCAGTAATTTCTGGTGCCTGTCTCTGTAAATAGTCGTTGAAAACTCTCTGGTCTGGGTTGATGGTCGGCTGATTCATCATCTTGTTGATGAAATCCATTGGCAGCTTTTCGTTATAGTCATTGAACTTACCGCCAGCTTTTAGGAAAGCGCCAATCAGATTTGTCTGGTAAGGAGAACCGTTATTAGAAATAGAGTCTGGCTTTGTGCCAAGCATGTTCATTACGTCTGATGTATATTGTCTAATAGTTGTTCCGTTACCATCAGCAAAATCTTCATTGCCAACATTGCCTTCACCACCAAGCCATGCTTGAATAGCTCCGACTGTGCCGTATTTGCTTCTGAGGTCATGAATATGTGCACGGGCGATAGCTGTTTGGTTCTCGGGGGACCAGTCAGAACCGTCTAAACCATTTTGTTCTGCAACTGCCGCATACGTATCTGGACTGAATTGCCATGGACCTCTCATGCCATATTGGTTGGTTAAGTCCCAGGCGTTCTCTTGTCCACCGCTTTCTTTCTGAGCGATAGCAGCCAGTACGTCGTCGTCGGAGTATTGCTGTCCCTCGTTAAAGAAATCTGTAGCTGCCATTAGAGTAATCCTCCGTATCCAATATTATGGGCGAAAGACCTGGTGTAGTCACCTACCCGATACCCCATAGGCTGTGCCAAAGAAAAGTTCTGCCAATTAGACATTGGATTCTGCATCGTAGTCTGCGCACCTTGTGCACCAGCTGCATTGTTTCCACTGGTAGCGTCATGGATACCTTGATATGCACCATACAGCTGTCCAAGTCCACCAAGCTGGCTGAGACCATAGTTCTTAGCGCCACTCAATGCACCAGCCCAGCCAGAGCCACCCGTAGCTGCACCGATAATAGCACCTTTAATCATAGAACCAAGAAGTCCAGGCCCTTTATTAGCAGCCTCCATCCCCTTGTTTACAGCTTCCTGTGTAGCTTTCTGCCCTTCTTCCTGAGAATTTTTACTCAAGGTGCTATCTCTTGTCGGAAGGTTGGTCTGGTCTACCTGCGTAGCGCTCTGCATCAACTGACCTGCATCTGGCGTTGCGACATTGTTAGTAAGTGGCTGACCAGTGAACGGGTTTGTCATAGGGTAATCGCCAACAGTGGGGAACAGTCCTGGAGCAGGGTCGCCAATAGTCGGTGTAGATAACGTACTCTGGTTTGGATTCGGGTAGAATTTATTTGGATTATAACCCTCATACGGGTTTTCGTTATATTCCTTCAGCGTATGCTGTTGTGCATACCCCATGTTAGC